>Ga0116135_1000268_pt1 | contig 28575 bp, 24 predicted proteins | sample June2015DPH_20_1_FD_89738 | JGI IMG/M metagenome (GOLD analysis project Ga0116135, IMG submission 89738) | Peatland microbial communities from SPRUCE experiment site at the Marcell Experimental Forest, Minnesota, USA - June2015DPH_20_10 | ecosystem: Environmental > Terrestrial > Soil > Wetlands... | reverse complement strand
GCAAAGGGCTTTTCAGATTGCGCGGTTTGTTAAGGGGTAATCTGGAACTCTCCCAGATGCGATACCATTACGCAATGCCCACTTACGCCGTCGAAAACTTTGGATGCCGGGCTGCTCAGGCGGATGGGGCTGCGCTGGAGCAACAATTTGCGTCCCGGGGTTTAGGTCGCGCACCTGTAGCGCTGGCCGACGTGGTGGTGCTGAACACCTGTACCGTTACGAACTCCGCCGATCGGGATGCGCGGGTTGCGATTCGGCGAGTGCAGCGGCAGAATCCCGGGGCGAAGATCATCGTTACCGGATGCTATGCGCAGCGCGCGCCGGAAGAGGTCGCGGCACTGCCGGGGGTTGCGGTTGTTGTGGGGAACTCGCACAAGCATCAACTGGCGGAGATTGCGCTGGGGGAGGCGGGTGGGTTCGAGCAGTTTCCATCCAGCCAGTATTTTTTCCCGCTTGGTAATCTCGCCGGTCAGCGGCCTGCGGGGGATGATCGCCGGTTATTCGTCTCCGATATTTTTGCGCACACAGAGCTTCTGGCTGCGCCGGTTTTCGAGGCGACTGCCCGCACACGGCCGATTTTGAAGGTGCAAGACGGTTGCGACAATAGGTGCTCGTTTTGCGTGATTCCCAGCGTGCGTGGGCGGAGCCGGTCTTTGCCTCTGGGAGAAGTGATCAGCCAGGTTAGAACGTTGGTCAATGCGGGTTACCGCGAGTTGGTGATTAGCGGCATTAATCTTGGTCGATGGGGGCGGGATTTAGAGGATCACGCTGAAGATTTCACTGGGCTGGTTCGGGCTATTCTGGCGCGCACGGAATTGGAGAAACTACGGATCTCCTCCGTTGAGCCGATGGACTGGAGCGACGACCTGATTTCTCTGGTGGCTGAATCGCCGCGCATTGCCAAGCATGCGCACGTCCCGATGCAGTCGGGAAGCGACGCCGTTTTGCGGCGCATGCACCGGAAGTACCGGCCTTGGCATTATCGCGAGAAGATCGAGAAGATTCGAGAGGCCATGCCTGAGGCTGCTATAGGTGCGGATGTGATGGTGGGGTTTCCGGGCGAAACGGATGCGGAGTTCGAATGCACGCGGCGGATGGTTGAAGAACTTCCGTTTACCTATCTCCACGTTTTTACTTATTCGGCGCGTCCGGGGACGCCGGCGGCATTGATGGGCGAGCAAGTGCCGATTGGCATTGCGCGGGAGCGAAATAAAATTTTGCGCGATCTCGGTGCAGAAAAAAAACAAGCCTTCCTATCCTCCTTGGTCGGCCAAACCATAGAAGCCATCACTCTGGGTTCGTATGGCGCGGACACTCTCGCCCGCGATGGTGGAATCCAACAAACCTTCACCGAAGCGCTCAGCGACAACTACCAAAAGCTTATACTCAAAGGCTCGCACGCCGCCAACCAGTGGCTTCGCATCCAAATCGAAAACGTTGAAAACGAAACGCTCATCGGCTCGCCCTTATAACGCTCCGCCCGCAGATTCTCGGATCCCATGAACCTCGAAACTCTCTAGCCGTCCGATTCGCCGTTTTATATAATTGTCTCCGTTAGTCGGGTCCTGCAAGGTTTACGTGTCGCAACCTACGCAACGCGACACCGGATTGATCGCAGAGGAGCTTCTGTTATGGCTCAACCCCGTGCCCCTGTCCGCGTGGTCGTGTTTTTCTGCTGGTTCTCCGCCGCAGTGCTGATAACGACTCTTATGGCGTACTTCGGAGTCTTCGACGGCCTTGGCGATGCTCTCTACGAGTTTCTGAAACCGATCGCAAAATTCTTTTTTCAGTAAGCAGGCCGATTCGAAACTGGCAAGACCGGCCCTCTTCTTTCCCTGCGCAGAATCCAGCATCGACCTCGCACCACCTACAGTGAATACCCGAGAAGGCGGAGACTCCGCTCCTGCTACTCTCTCGATGCTGTTAGAAAACTAATCGGGCCCAGAAGTTTTTCCGATTTGTCCGCGCAGCCCGCAGAAGTTGAAGCGGTACCGGGTAAGCGAAGGACGATCGCGCACGAGGAAGCATGCGTATAACCCGCTCCGTTCGCACGTTGTTATTCGCGCTCGCCGTACTTACTCTGTCGCTGACGGCTTCGGCGCAAGTCCGTATCACCGTAGGTTTCGGCCCTCCCGCCATTCCCGTTTACGAGCAGCCGGTTTGCCCGGGTGACGGCTACCTTTGGACTCCCGGCTACTGGGCTTGGGACGATGATGACCAAGATTATTATTGGGTGCCTGGCACCTGGGTGCTGGCTCCGGAAGTTGGGTTTCTGTGGACTCCGCCCTGGTGGGGGTGGGATGGCGGCGTTTTTCTGTTTCATGACGGTTTCTGGGGACCGCAGGTTGGCTTTTACGGCGGAATCAACTATGGCTTCGGCTTCTTTGGCGTGGGCTTCGTTGGGGGACGCTGGGATGGCGGCCACTTTTTCTATAACCGCGAAGTGGCGAACATCAACGTCGTGAATATTCACAACGTGTATAACGAGCACGTCACCATCGTCAACAATAGCCATGTCAGCTTTAATGGCGGGGAGGGCGGGCTGACTGCGCGTCCCACGCCCCAAGAGGAGGCTGCGGCCCGCGATCGCCACGTCGGCCCCGTCGCCGCACAAACCGAACACATCCAGGCTGCGCGCAGCAATCGCGATCTGCGTGCCTCGGTGAATCAAGGCCGTCCTTCGATTGCCGCCACGTCGCGTCCTGGCGATTTCCACAGCGGCGCAGTAGCTGCGCGCGACGCCGGAGCTCCGTACCATGCTCCCGCTAATCGCGGCGCTCTACCTAGAACCGAAAACACGCCTCGCCCGGAGGGCGCACACAGTGCGGTTCATCCCAACGACTTGCCCCCAGCGGAGAGGCCCGCTGCTCCTAACACCGGCAATGCCAGACTCGACCAGAAATATCAGAAGCAACAACAGAAGCTGATGGCCCAGCAGGACAAGGAGCGCCAGAAGCTGCAGCAAAAACAAGACAAGGAACATCAACAACTGGCGAAGCGCAACGCCAACGACGCTGAAAAACAGCAAGTGGAACAGCGCCATGCGCAACAGACGCAACAGCTCCAACAACGCCACGCAACTCAAATGCAAAACCTGCAATCCCACCAGGCCCCCCGAGGGCGAAGATAGCTGCGATTGGCTAGCTGTCCTTGTCTCTGCTGTACTGCGGAGGCAAGGACGGCTTTTCTTGTGCTGCGGCTGGCAAATTTGGCTTTGCGATATTTCTTCCGGTCATTCGAGTTCAAAAATAAGAAAGGCGCGACATGAGCCGCGCCTTTTGGCAATCTCGAATTCTTAGTTTAGCAGTTAAATCATCGGTGGTTCGTCTGGATCAGGCTCGCGCACCGGGGCATCCGGATTTTCTTCGGGCGCAGGTGGCTCTTTGATAGGCGGTGGCATCGGCTCGGCAGGGGTTCGCATCCACCATCGCGTGGGCAACTGGCTTTCCATCTCCCATAACAGGTTCATGGCATTCAGATGCCAAAAGTGGCGGAATGGCAGCTATGGCGGGGCGTCTCATCGTTTTTGTGAGTGGGGAGGGTTGGTTACTCGTCTTTTCCGCCCACAACCTGGGCGTGACCTAAGGCTGCGACCAGGGCGATTCCGCCGATTACGTTCCCCAACAGGGTGGGAATGAAGAACTGGGTGGTGTACATTCCCCAGGAAATCGAGTGGGTGATGACCAGAAAAAACATGGTGGTCGAACCGGCCACGATGTGATTGAAGCCGCTGATCCCTACCAAATAGGTGAGGATGATCACGATGCTCACGCGTGCCGACTCTGCGGCCGGGAGCAGCCAGACCATTAGAGCAATCAGCCATCCGGCGAAGATGGCGCGCACTATCACGGTGCCGAACCACGCGCCCATATGAGTTGCACCGATCTGCATGAGGCACTGGCGGGTGTGCGCGTCGAAGATTCCGGTCTTGGCAATGCCGAGGGCGAACAAGAACGTCCCTACCAGATTGGCGCTGAGCACTACCGCCCACAAGCGGAGGACTCTCACCAGCGTAGAAAAATTCTTTCGGATCAGCAGCGGAAGCACTACGGTCAGTGTATTTTCCGTGAACAATTGCTGTCGGCCGAGCACGACAATCAGAAATCCCACGCAATAACCGGCTCGGGAAATAAGCAGGCGCCAGGGCGTGTCGGGCAAATGGGCCATCAGCAAGCCCTCGGCGATGAAGGAAAATCCCATGGAAAGGCCGGCAGCCAGCCCAGACCACCAGAGGGCGGAAGCGGGGCGCCGCAACTCGTCTTCGCCCTCGCGGCGGATGGTTTCGTAAACTACGTGCGCGCCGATGGCTAGCCGCTCTTCGACCTGCTTCTTTTCGGCACGCGTCGAGATGGTGCTGTCGGCTGCAATCTCGGGTTCTTCTATCGCTTTTCTGTTCACTTATCCTCTTTCGCACCGGAATGAATCCATGTTCGATGCGAAGAGGAGGGATAGCGAAGGATTAGTTTGTCAGTAGATGAATTTCACCCCTAGCTGAACTTGGCGGGGGGCGAAGGCGGCGGTGGGCTTTAGGAAGTTTTGCGGTTGGTTGTAGTAGCCGGGATAGGGGACGCCGTTTACGAAGACGCTGTAAGGAGTGAAGGTGGTGGCTTCGGCGGTGAGGCCGTCGCTGGTGATGAGGACTCGCTTGTTGTCGCGGTTGAAGAGGTTGAAGGAATCCGCGGTCAGGTCGAGGTGACAAGACTGGCCTACGTGGATTTTGCGAACCAGGCGGAGATCGGTGGAGGAATAGTCGGGGCCGGTGAATGCGTTGCGGCTGTAGCCGGGGAGGCGGTCATTGTCGTAGTTGCCGTCCTGATTGGGGTCGCCGTAGACGGTGGCATTGACTGGGCGGCCGCTGCCGGCGGTGACGATGCTCGAGAGTTTCCAGTTGTTGAAGATGTGGCCCAGGAATTCGTGTTCACGGTGAAACGGTCGCGGTTCTATAGAGAATGCGGCTACCAAGCGGTTACGCTGGTCGGTTACGCTGGGGCCGCGCTCGGCGTTGGGATTGTAGGAATTTTGAACGGTCGCGGGTTCGCCGGCTACGAGGGCATCCTGGCCGTCGTCGATAGCGCGGGCGTAGGTGTAGGAAATGCGCAGATAGCTGCCGCGGGAGACGCGGCGGTTGATCGAGACCGTGGCTCCGTTGTAGAGGCTGGAGGCGGCGCTTTGGAATTCATCGATGGAGCCTAGTTGCGCGATGGGACGGCCCAAGGGATTGATGCACGGCGGAAATGGGCATGTTAGCGATTGTGTGAACTGCCAGGTGGCGAAGGAATCGACGGAGTAGAAAGCATTCTGGACCGGGCCGATGGAGTTGAAGACAGGATAGGTGCATAGAGCTTCCCTTGCTACCGGGGCATTGCAGGCGATATCGCCCAAGGGAGCCAGCGTCGCAGGATTCGGAAGGTTCACGTCCAGAGCGCGAATCAGGCGCTCGCCGTGCACGTAGAGATAGGAGACGGCGATTGTTGTGTGACCCGCCACTTCGCGCTCCAGCGTTAAGCTGGCTTGTTGCACTCGTGGCGTGGTGAAGTTGGGAGCGAAAGCAGACACCTCGTTGGTGACGCCTTGGGTAAATCCTGCGGGAAGATTGCAGGAAGAGGTTGTTGGCGAGCACGTGACTAATGGGTTGGGATATGTGGGGAAGGGTGAATGGCCGTTGTACTGCGGATATTGCTGTGTGTTGTTGAGAAAGACTTGAGCGTCGGTGATGCCGTTTTCGCTGGCAATGGCGGAGTTGTAGATTTGCGGGATGCGGACATAGAAAAGGCCGTAGCCGGCGCGAACGACTAGGGGGTGAGATTTGCCGAGGGAATATGCGAGGCCGGCGCGGGGAGCGAAGTTTCGCGGGTTGTAGGGAACTTTGCCGGAGGGAGGAAACAGGGGATTGGAAATTAGTCCGGCTTTGGTGAAGGTTTGAAGGTCCCAGCGGACACCTAGGTTCAGCGCTAGATGACTGGTGGCGCGGATTGTGTCTTGCGCGAAGGCAGCGTAGTCGTTGCTGTTGGGGTTGGTTGAGGATGGCCCGAAATTTTGCAGGTAGTAGTGCGGAACGTCGTGGGCGTAGGCGCGGAGCGGCGTTAGCGGGAGGCCGGATTCCTGCGGGTCGAAGGTGAACTGGTTGACTTTAATGATGTCGAAAATATATTCGCCGCTTTGCTGGGTGGGGAAGAAATCGTAAAGCCACGTAATCAGCGCGTCGCCGCCGAATTTTAGCGAATGGTGACTGGTGTCGATGCTTAGGGTTTCGGCTAGCTGGGCACGGTGTTCGCGTGTGGCGCGGGGAAGTTGGTCGGAGCGGCCGATGCCGTCGAGGACGTTGGTGATTTTTAGAAGAGTGGTGATGGGAGCGCCATCGACGATGGGCGGCGCGTTAGTATAGGACTGGCGGAGATCGCGGGAGAACTGGGCGCGAAGATGGCTGATTACGCGCGGGCTGAGGCCGGAGGTCAGAGTTAGCGAACCGGTGTCTGTGGAGACGGTTTCTTCGCCGTTGTCGGAGATAGATTCGTAGGTGATGGGGCTGGCGGGATCGAGGAAGACGTTGTTCGATCCCCAGTAGCGCGAGGAGTTGTAGCGCAAGCCGAGTTGATTGCGCGGAGTGAGGTTGATATCAAGTTTGGCGTAGGCGGCGTTGCCGATTTGTGCTGCAGGGAACGCGCCCGCTAGGGAATTGAGTTGGGCGGCGGCGGCGAAGACCAGCGCCTGATCGCTGGCCTCGTAGTCGCCTGGAGAGTAGGGGCCGATTCCCGCTTGCGGTTGAAACTGCATGGTGCCGTCGAGAAATTCGACTACGTTCGGAACGTGGAAATAGTGCTGATCGAATCCGCCGAAGAAGAAGATTTTATTTTTCTTGAGGGGGCCTCCGAGAGTGGCTGCGCCCTGCTGCTGGCGGCTTTGGGGCTTGAAGGGAAGAAAGGGATCGGAGGCCCCGAAGCTGCTGTCGCGAATGTAGTAGAGGCCGGTGCCGTGCCAGTGGTTGGAGCCTGATTTGGTGACTACGTTGATGACTGCGCCGCCGGCGCGTCCCATTTCTGCGCCATACGAGTTGGTAGAGACACGGAACTCCTGCACTACCTCGTCTGAGAACTGATAGGGGGCACGATAGAGGCCGCGGGCCTGGGCGAAGAAGGCGTTGTTGAAGTCGCCGCCATCGACCAGGAAGCTGTTTTGGAATCCGCGAATGCCGCCGAAGGAGAGATCGCCGTTGGTGGCGGAGGTTAGGCTGCGGGGATCTTGCGTAACGCCGGGCGAGAGCAGGATCAGGTCGGAGAAGCGGCGGCCGTTGAGCGGGAGGTCGGAGATGGCGCGCTCGTCGAGGAGGGTGGAGACATCGGTGGATTGGGTGTCGACGGTTTGGGGAGCGCTGGAGACCGTGACGTTTTCTTGCGGGCCGGCGATGGTGAGGTGAAATTCCATTTCTGCGGCTGCGCCGACTTCCACGTGAAGCGTAGGCGTAACCTGGGGCGACATCTTATCGGCGGTGACGCGGGCAGTGTAGTCGCCCGGAGGGAGGAGATCGATGGAGAAGCGGCCTTCGGAGTCGGATGTGGCTAGGTAGCGGGCTCCCGTGGCGGCTCTGACGGCTACTATGCTGGCTTTCGCGATGCGGCTGTTGCTGGGGTCGAGGACTGTTCCGCGGATTGCGCCGGTGGCGGCGTCTTGGGCTGCTAGCGGGGATAAGCAGAGTGCGATCAGGAAGGTGCCGATCAAAAGAAATGGCGCGCGCGGCATGAGTCCCACCTTGGATTGGGATGAGGCTCGGAGTGGGCGTTGGCAGAGCTTTACCGGAACTCTGCGCGTGGGAAACCAAGACTTGTATAGCACAGGAGGGGCGCGAGAGGTTGTGACGACAAGCAGTTTCTTTTCTACAGTAGTGCCAGAGTGGGAAGCCAGTTGTTTCGAGTCGGCCGAGGAATTCGGCGGAACGGCGCTACATTGTTAAAGGGCAAGGCGCTCAGCGCGCCTTGCCCTTCTTATTTAGTTAATGGTGACGGTTACCGGGGTGGAATGGCTCAGAGAGCCCGACGTACCAGTGACCATCAGCGTGACTGAAGAAGACGCAGGAGTGGTGGTGGAGTGGTTTGAACTGCTTCCGCCGCAACCGAGAGCGATCACCGATACGAAAAGCAACAGCCCGAGCAGGCTGACCCAGCGATATGCTTTCCTTTTGCCGTTGGTTGGCTTCTGCTTGCCGAAGGCGAACAGAGTTCCAAACAGCCCCAGTCCCGGCAGAAGAGCCGCAACGCCGGACATGCCATAGCCTTGAACTGGCTGCGTCGAGGCGGCTGAGATGGTTAGCGTCGACGGTGTGGTTGATCCCGGTGAGATGGTCGAAGGATTGAAGGCGCAGGTTATGCCGGATACGGAAGAGCAGGACAGTGTGATCTGGCTGTTAAATCCTCCTACCGCGCTGGCGTTGATGGAGAGCGTTGCCGAACCTCCCGGTGCGACGGTTGCCGACTGTGCCGACAAGCTTAGGGAGAAATCTGCATTGGTAACTGCAGACGCAGGCACCAGCGTTGCGAACAGGCCGCTGGTTTGGTTCGCACCTCCGGCGGTGAAGTAAAGGGTATTGGGATCGCCGGTTCCGCCTGCGCCGAACACCATATCCCACAAGCCGGGGTTTGTCAGCGTGTGGCTGGAAGAGTCGGTTAGCTGGCCCAGGAATTTTCCCGTTGTATCGAAGGCGTTGATCGTGCCGTCCCCGAAATTTCCCACGAGAATGTCGTTCGAAAAAGTTCCGAACGAGGCTGATGCCTGCACCACGCCCCAAGGCGCGTTCAGAGTGCCACCGGTGGCAAAGACGCTTACGAAATTGCCGTTGGTGTCGAAGATATCGACTTGGCCTAGGCCTGCGCCTGTGGTCGGATCGTGTTTGACGGCATCCTGCATGCCGTAGGCCACATAAATCTGGCTGCCGATGATGTGAATGCCGTGCGGCGCGAAGCCGGCGGGCAGATTGGGATCGGTGAACGAACCCGCGAGCGCAGCTGGGTTGAAGTTGCGATCGAGAACGTCGACCTTGCCGCTGTTGAAGTTTGCCAACAGAAGAAACGTGCCGGAGCTGTTGGTGAGCAGAGCCAGGCCTTTGTAGACCGCGCCGCTGGGGGAGTTGTCATAGGCGACGACTGCGCTGGCCGCGCCGGTCCAGTTGGCGACGATGCCATCTTCGGTGTCGAAGATGAAGGTGCCGCCGTTGAAGTAGCTGCCAGTGGCGTTGGCCACGGTTCCAGTGGGGCAGCCGGGGCTGCAAGGATTGACGGAAGCTCCTGGGATGCCTACTACGAGCGCGTTCTTGTTGCCTTGCGCGTCGTATAGCGTGGATGTTCCGCCGTTGTTGTTGGCGATCCAGAAATCTTGACCGGGGAGAAAACTAATTCCCCAGGGATTGGTGAGTTGAGCGTCGGTGTGCGCGGCTACACCAGCAGTGTTGGCTACGAGGTTGGTTTGGGAATAGCCGGTCTGCGCCAGGAGCGCCGAAGGTACTGCTAGCGACACGAGCAGCCCGAATAATAAAAGTGTCTTTTTCAAGGTTCCTCCTTTTTTTGCGAATTACTCGGACCGGCTCAGCTTGCGTTGTGTTGATGGTTGGCCTGTTTCCGAAATGCAACCCGCTTTACAAGATGGAGATTAGTTTGGGCGGGAGGAGTGGGTGTCATGCGGATGTCGGGCGGGTGTAAAAAGTTATGCGGGGAGTTATAACGAGAATGTTGGCTAGGGAGATGTCGGCGGGATTCCTAGTGGATTCGCAGCATGTGCGGTTTTAAGTCAGGCTAAGGTTTGGATGCCGTTGGTTGCTATTCGAACAGGTGGGAGCGATAGAGAGGTAGGGATTCTTCGACTTGCGCTCGCTGTCGCTCGCGACTGCGCTCTGAATGACAAAGAAGCGAAAGAAGACTCGGGCGGCACTTTTGTGCCGCCCAAAGCGCGCATCCGAGACGAACAGCTATTTCTTCACAACAATTCCCAAGTCTTTCAACTGAGCGTCGCTCACCGGCGTCGGCGCGTCGACCATCAAGTCTACGGCGCGGGCGGTTTTGGGGAAGGGAATTACCTCGCGCAGGCTCTCGGCTCCGGCGATGATCATCACGATGCGATCGAGGCCTAGCGCTATGCCGCCGTGGGGGGGCGTGCCGTACTCCAGGGCTTCGAGGAAGAAGCCGAAGCGGGTGCGGGCTTCTTCTTCGGTCATGCCGAGGGCGCGGAAGATTTTGCTTTGGATATCCTGGCGATGAATACGGATTGATCCTGAGCCTAGCTCGGTGCCGTTCAGGACCACGTCGTAGGCTAGGGCTCGTACTGCGCTTAGCGTGGATTGCGGATCCTTTACCGACTCTACGCCGGCTTCCAGCAGTTGCATGTCTTCTTCATGGGGCGAGGTGAAGGGATGGTGCGCGGCCATCCATTGCTTTTCGCTTTCGTCCCATTCGAACATGGGGAAGTTTGTTACCCAGAGGAAGCGGTAGTCGTTGGCAGCGTCGTTGGTCTTTTTGAAGATGCCGTGGCGGTCGGCGTACTTCTGCGCTAGGGCGAGGCGCAGCAGTCCTGCTGAGGCGTAGATGGAGAGTTCTTGTGGCGTCACTTTGCGGTGAGCTGGCATGGCGGTTTGCGGGCCGGATTGCGCGGAGCCAGCCACCAACACCATTAGGTCGTTTTCTTCTGCGCCGATTGTTTTTGTGATGGCCGCCGCCGCATCCGGGTACTTGTTGGCGATGCGTTTGAAGTCTTCGTAGATGCGGGCGCCGCCTTTGGAGTGGAACATGGGCTTGATGTCGTCGCGCTCTTTGCGCGAGAGTTCGCCTACTTTTGGCGTGCGGATGGCGATTACCGGAAGATTTGCGTTGATCGCGAGATCGTGTAGATTTTCTGGAGTGAAGCAGTCGCGCACGTCGGTGAATGGGGGCAGGCGCAAGTCCGGTTTGTCGATGCCGTAGAGGCGGATGGCCTCGTCGTAGTCCATTCGGGGGAATGGCGTTTTGATTTGATACCCTGCGGCGGCGAAGGCGGCGGTTAGAAATCCTTCGACCACTTCCCACACTTGCTCGGGCTGCGGATAAGTCATTTCCAGATCGATTTGCGTGAACTCGGGTTGGCGGTCGGCGCGCAGGTCTTCGTCGCGAAAGCAGCGGACGATTTGAAAATATTTGTCGAAGCCGGAGATCATCAAAATCTGTTTGAACATCTGGGGCGATTGCGGCAGGGCGTAGAACGTGCCCGGCTGCACGCGGCTGGGGACGAGATAATCGCGCGCGCCTTCGGGCGTGGAGCGGGTCATGAATGGGGTTTCGATTTCGAAGAATCCCTGCGCGGAGAGATAGTCACGGATGGCCTTGGCTACTTTGTGGCGGGTCTCGATGTTGAACTGCATGGCGTCGCGCCGAAGGTCGATGTAGCGATACTTCAGCCGCGTTTCTTCGTTGGTCAGCGCGGTGTCGCTGGGCAGGAAGGGCGGTAGTTTGGATTCGTTTAGGATGCGCAGTTCGTCGGCGGCTAGTTCAACTTCGCCGGTGGGCATGTTGGGATTGATGGTGTTGGCGTCGCGCAGGCGGACGGTGCCGGTTACTGCGATTACGTATTCGTTGCGCAGGGATTCGGCTTTTTTGTGGACGGCTGGGTCGCGGTCGGTATTGAAGACGATTTGGGTGACGCCAGTGCGGTCGCGCAGGTCGATGAAGAGCAGGTTGCCGTGGTCGCGGCGGCGGTTGACCCATCCCATTAAAGTGGCTTTTTGGCCTGCGTGCGCGGCGCGCAGCGCGCCGTTGGTGTGGGTACGTCTTAGGTCTCCTAGGAAGTCGAGCAAAGGGGTGTCCTTATCAGAGAGAGTGATGATGATGGTTAAACCCTCGATTATAGCGGGGTGGGTTGTTGGCGGGAAGTTGGATTGTGCCTTAGGCAGTCAGCAGCGGCTAAAGCCAGTCTCGGGTCGGAGCCTACTGCGGCACGCCTCAACGCGTGCCCCGATACGAACCTTGATACGAGCCTTGCTATCTGCGCCTGAGATACCAGTTATTTCTTGGCGGCTTTGCCGTCCATTACGTCGTTCCACTTGGTGCCGTCTTGCGACATTTCGAACATGAAGTTGTAGGCTTTGTCAGAGGTGACCTTCATGGTGAAGCGGCCTTTCATGCTCATGTTCCCCATTTTTTCGTCGCTGGTCCAGGTCCAGGTGTCGCCATCGACGTGGCCGCGCGAGTCTTCGAACTCGCCGAAGCTGTTGAACTCGCGGTAGGTGTAGGCTTTGTCTTCGGCGGAGTAGCCGAGTATGGAGAGGCCTACGCCGCTGCCCATGGTGCCTTTGTAGTCGGAGTGGCAGACTAGATAGAAGCCGCCTTCCATCCACTCGCACTTTTCGTTCTCGTTCATGGTGCCGCCGGGGCCCATTGCGCCGGGCTTCATGGTGCCGTCGAGGGCCCAGGTGCCGGCGAAGACGTCGAGTTTTTTGAGTTCGGGGCCGGGCTTGGGGGCCTCCATTTGGGCCACGGCTGCGGCTGAGAGTAGGACAGCGGTGAGGATGATTTGAAGTGGCTTCATGGGCGCCTCCGGTTTATTTGTTCCTATTGGTTCGACGGCAGCGACATTTTATCGTTAGCGGCGGAAAGGTCAACCGAAATCGGCAAGTTCCCTAAACGGCGGCGTCATCCCGAACGCCAGCGTTGTTCAGCTGGCGGAGGGATCTCGTCCTAGTTAGGGCAATTATTTACTTGACTCGCCCACGCGCGTAAGCGCATGATCTGAGCAAGTAGATATGCGCCGGGAAGGGATTTGGTTCCCGAGCAATGCCCAAGAAGAGGAAATTTGTGTACCTAGCGTATTTAGACGACTCTGACACCAAGCAAAAATCTGTCCCTTGGCAGGTGATGGCTGCTGTATTGGTACAGGATGGTTCTTTTCGCGGTCTCGAAGCAGTCGTGAACCTTCTGGCTGAAGAATTGATGCAAAATGCAGAATCAGCCTCCCAGTTTGAAGAGTTTCACGCCTGTGAACTGTTTGGTGGATATGGGGCATTTGAAAAGATACCTCAAAGCAAGCGATTCGCTACTATCCAAATGTTGCTAGATTCTGTCACTAACGACTGTCCGGTCGTGTATGGTGCCGTAAATCTTCCACGCTTTCAGCAAATGGTCTATGGCGCAGCCGAGCCGATGGATGTAGCATTCCGAGTTTGCGTGAATGGGATAAGAGAATGGATGGCCACTCAATTGGAGGAAAAATTCCAGGAGTATCGTTCACGGGGGGTTGGTGGTAACCCACATTTTGACGATATGGCTTTGCTTATAGCAGATGATTGCGACAAGGGCATCAAAGCTACCCTGCAAAAATCTTTCCGTCAGATGCGCCTACCGTATCGTTCATTAACTGATGGGGGCATGGAGTGCATCCACGATGACATTTATTTCGGTGACTCCAAGTTCTCGATTGGAATCCAAATAGCCGATCTATGCAGTTTCTTTATCGCTAAACATCTGGTCGGGGGTGATCCGGCGGCAGAAGCCTTTTATCAGATAATCGAGCCGCGCATTGTATATTCCAGAGAGATACCGGAAGGAGAGCAGAGACGGAATGTCGCAGAAGACATCGGAATCAAGCAGTGACTTTGAGCGTTTTGACGAAGTAGTGAGGAAGGTTTTCTCCGTACCGCGTGCTGAGATTGTGAAACGCGAGAAGGAATACCAGCGCAAACGGAAGCGCATACGAGAAAAGCGGGCTAAGTCGCCCGCTTCCCGCGCTTCAAACGGTAAGGATTAGAATGCGCTCGTTTCTGCAAGTTTTCCGGTGAGTTCGGCGAAAGTCAACCGCTTGCCGAACAACTTTGAAACGGCCATACCGAAGCGGTCGGCGTCGGTGACTTTGCGTTCTCGGGTGCCCCGATTGTTGTAACGGAATACTTGCTCGTCAAGGTAGCGAAACAGATGGAATGGTTCAACGCTAACATAGCTTCCCGCGATGCCGCGCTTGAGAAGACTCCAGAAGTTCTCAAGGCCATTGGTGTGAATCTGCCCGTCAACGTACTTCTCGGCATGGTCGATAACTTTGTGAGCGTATTCCTGAGCGAGTCCGTCATAGGATTGCAGGGCATCGGAGTAGAGCGCCGCGCCAGCTTCGACATGCTCTTTTACGCAAGCATGGAGAGCAGTCCGCTTTCTGTCTGCGACTACAGTAGCGCGAACCTTCCCGCCACGTTCCAGCGCTCCGAATACGATGGTCTTGTCTTTTCCGCCAGTACCAGTAATGCGCCGTTCACGCTTATCGAGGTGCATGTTCCGAGCTTTCCCGCCGATGAAAGTCTCATCAACTTCAACTTCACCATTCAGTTTGCCGAACGATTCATCCTGCAAGGCCAGACGAATGCGGTGCAACATGAACCAAGCGGTTTTCTGGGTAACGTCCAGATCGCGGGCCAGTTCGCAACTGCTGATTCCATTCTTGCAGTTGGAGAGCAACCAGAGAGCGGTAAGCCATTTATCCAGACTGACAGCGGAATCTTCGGCGAGACTTCCGACCTTAACGGAGAACTCGCGCTTCGAGTGATGTTTAGAGCATTTCCAAGTGCGGCGTTGAGGATTGAAGGTGCTAACGCTCTCGGAGCCACAGATCGGACAGACTACGCCGTTCGGCCATCGCTTTGCGGCGAGATACGCGATGCAGTTGTCGGGATTCGAGAAATAGACGATTGCTTCTTGAAGGCTCTTTGGCTCGCGGCTCATAACGTTCTCCACGAATCAAAATGTATCAAAAAGCAGTGGGCGAGTCAAGTAAATAATTGCCCTAGTTAGCGCCGTTGCAGGGGAGATTCCTCGCTCCGCTGAAGAACGCTGCGCTCGGAATGACGCCTTCAGATTGTTTCTACCAGTCGCCCCAATGCATGGCTGTGGTTTGATGGAACTTTAGCTTCCATTGGCCGCCCTGCTCTATCCATACGGAACTGAAGTGTTGGTAGCGCGGCGGGGGACCTTGATCCTCCTGCGGGGCTTCGCGGACGATTGCGTCGTAGGTAACTACTGCGCCATTGTCGTCGAGTGCAGCGACTTTCATGTTGTAGGGGGTCAGTTCGACGAGGTCGGCGTCGCCCAGGCCGCCGGTTGCCTCTTCACCTTGGAGAAGCTGGCCGTCGATGCCGACCAGAGAAAAGTCTTCGGCCAACTTGCGCTTGAAAAATGTGGCGTCGTCTTTCTTCTTGGCTTCGATTAGAGATTTTTCGTTGGACATGGCGGTTTGTTCGAGGGCGGTCGGAATCCTGATTGGCCCTGAAGATTGCGCCACTAGAGGGCCGGAACCCAGAAGGCAGAAAATAAGAGCCTGAGAAAGCCAGTGAAGCTTCATACGACCTCCTGACGATCGAATTCGGAGACGCCGGGTAATCCGTCTATGCTGTGGCGGTTTTTTCTCTCGCGGTAGACCTTCAGTTCTTCTGCTCCACGCTTGTGGGCCCAACGTTGCAGCTGATCGCGATCGCCTTTGTACTCGAACAGCGGGACGGCGTAGCCGCAGGAGTCGGTGATGCGGTCGAGTTCTACTACGATCATGGAGCGCGCGTGTTCGTAGGGCGGGAAATTCTTTGACAGGTCGGCGAATTCCGTCTGGTAGTGTTCGATTACGCGGCCTTGACCGTGGAGGCGGAAAATGTTGGGCGGTCCCTGGAAGGCGCAGAACATGAGAACTATGCGGCCGTTTTCTTTGAGGTGGGCGATGGTTTCTACGCCACTGCCGGTGAAGTCGAGGTAGGCGACCGTGGTGGGGCCGAGGATGCGGAAGGAGTCGAGGCCCTTTGGGGAAACGTTGACGTGGCCCGTCGCGTCGAGCGGAGCGGAGGCTACGAAGAAGATGTGTTGCGCTTCGATGAAGCGGCGGGTCGTGTCGTCGATGGTGGTGCGGGTTGTGCCCATGGTTACTCCTTGATGCGTCGCGGCAGGTCGGCGCGCGGGACCGAGACTTGCTCGCCGGTTGCCAGATTTTTCAAGGCGAAGGCGTTCGAGTTCACTTCGTTCTCGCCGACGATCAGAATATGTTTTGCCCCGGCTTTGGTGGCGGCTTCGAAGGATTTTTTCAGGCGAAAAGTTTGGTCGCCCAGGTCGACAATTGCGCTTTCGCGGCGCAATTCCCGTGCCAGGCTTGCGGCTTCGGGGTTCATGCCTGCGCCTAGCGGGGCTATGTAAACGTCTGGTTTCTTCAGAACGCTTTCTGCTGACGCGATTTCTTGCAGCGACATGACCAGGCGATCTTCGCCGATGGCGAAGCCGATGCCGGGCGCGGCTGGTCCGCCTAGAGACTCGGAAAGGCCGTCGTAGCGGCCTCCGCCCAGGATTGCGTTTTGGGCACCCAGTGCGCCGTGGGTGAATTCGAAGGCGGTGCGCGTGTAGTAGTCGAGGCCGCGGACCAGGCGGTCGTTGATCTGAAATTCGACGCCTACTTTTTTCAGAATTTCCTGGACCGATTGGAAATGCTTTCGGCTGTCTTCATCGAGGAACTGGCTGATGCGTGGCAGCGTGTTGATGATGGGCTGGTCTTCGGGGACCTTACAGTCGAGAACGCGCAGCGGATTCGTGACGGCGCGGCGCTGGCAGTCGACGCACATTTTATCTTTTACCGGATCGAGCGCGATGCGGAGGGCCTCGTTGAACTTCACGCGCTCGGCAGAAGAGCCTACCGAGTTCAGTTCGAGCGTCCAGTTCTTGATGCCGAGGCGGTCTAGTAGCGTGGCCACCATTTCCAGAACTTCGGCGTCGCGGGCGGGAGATTCGCTTCCAGCCGAAGATGGACCGATCACTTCGGCGTCGATTTGGAAAAACTGGCGGTAGCGGCCTTTTTGCGGGCGCTCGCGCCGAAACATCGGGCCCATGCAATAAAGTTTGTTGAGTCCGCGATCCCAAAGTTTGTGTTCGATGTAGGCACGCACGATTCCCGCGGTAGCTTCGGGGCGAAGGGTGAGGGATTGTCCTTTGTCGCTTTCGGCGCGGCCTCGATCTTCCCAAGTGAACATTTCCTTGGAAACGATGTCGGTTTCTTCGCCTACGCCGCGGGCAAAGAGTTCCGTGCTCTCGAAAATCGGCGTGCGGATTTCCTGGAAGTTATAGGAGCGGAAGACGTCGCGGGCTACGGATTCGACATGATTCCAGAGCGCGGTGTCGGGCGGGAGCAGGTCGCGCGTTCCTCTGACGGCTTTAATCATTAGCCTTCCGTTTCCGTTCTCCCACGCTGCCCTGAAGGCAGCGTTCTGTGACCGCTACGCCGGAGGTCTTGCAGCTTTTCGGGGCATATCTATCCCATACGCTCGTTCACTCCCCGTCACCACAGCCAAGACAGTAAGAAGAGTCCCGGGAAAGCCAAAGATGAATGTAACGACCTTCCAGAATGACGATCCATTGTCTTGGGCCCGCATCGCAGTGAAGCTGATGTTCGCGAAAATCCAGACAGCACTTACACCACCGCAAGTTCCGTTTGTCATGACGACCCTCACGCTTGGACGCTCAACGCATCGTTGGCAGTCCACGGACGCCCAGTGATTGTTCGCGCAAATAGTCTTGCGTGTAGCCCAGATAATTATTCGTGTAGCGCATGATCATTTCGCCTTCGGCTGGTTCCAGCTTGCGGCGGAATTTGCCGGGAGAACCCATCCAGAGCGAGCCGGGTTCGACTACTGTGCGCTCGGGAATCAGGGTTCCGGCAGCGATAATCGATCCGGTGCCGATTTTTGCGCCGTTTAAAATTACGGAGCCCATGCCGATCAGGCAGCGGTCTTCTACAACGCAGCCATGCAGCGTTACCGAGTGACCTACTGTTACATATTCGCCCACCGTAACTCCGTACGTGTTTTTCATGCCGTGCAGGACGCAACAATCCTGAATGTTGGAGTTGGAGCCGACGCGGATGGCGTAGACGTCGCCGCGGATTACGGCGTTCATCCATACCGAGGCGTGCTCGCCGAGGACCACGTCGCCGACGATTTGGGCGGATTCGTCTACGTAGCAGCTGGCGGGGATGGTTGGGGTGATGCCTTTGAAGGATCGGATCATTCGGGCTCCAACAAGAAGCAAAATAAATAGTATCAGCAGTGCGCACCCTCTTCAGAATTCCACTCGAGCCTTTCGTGAGATGGCAATTTTGCCTTATCGGCCTCCATCTGCCAAACTGGCCTATCCTCACAAACTAGCCAGTTGTGGCTGGGAACTGATCCATGGGGCGCATCCACGTACTTTCGGAGCAAGTGGCGAACAAGATCGCCGCGGGCGAGGTGGTGGAGAGGCCTGCTTCGGTGGTGAAGGAGCTGCTGGAGAATGCCTTGGATGCTGGAGCCACGCGGATCAAGATCAACGTAGAGGCAGGCGGGAAAAAACTGATTCAGATAACAGATAACGGGTGCGGCATGGTGCGAGATGATGCCATGCTGGCGTTTGAGCGGCACGCTACTTCGAAGATTAAAGACGCTGAGGATTTGTTGATCGTAGCCACGTTGGGGTTTCGCGGGGAGGCGCTGCCTTCGATTGCTTCGGTGTCGCGGTTGAGGTTGGAGACTTGCGCGGCGGACACGGAAAAATCCTCGCCTGGTGCTTCGGAAGCACAAACTTCTGGGACGATTATCGAGATCAATGGCGGGAAGATGGCGCGGGTGGAGGAGGCTGGTTTGCCGGATGGGACCTCGATTACTGTGCGTGATCTTTTTTTTAATACTCCGGCGAGGAAGAAGTTTTTGAAGGCGGAGTCTACTGAGTTATCGCACATTGCTTCGTTGGTTACACATTATGCGCTGGCGCATCCGGAGAAGCATTTTGAACTGCATTCGATGACAAATGCGATGTTGGTTGCGCCTCCGGTGGCGGGTTATTCGGAGCGTGTGTATCAAGTGTTCGGGAAGGAAACGCTGGACCAGTTGATTCCGGTGGCGGCCAAGCAAACGCTGCAACACGAGGGCTTGCCGCAGCCTCCGCCTTGGAGGCGGCAGGAAGAGCCTGATGAGTCCGACGAAAGCGGGCGGGGCGCACGCTCTACGCAACCCGGCGAGATGCGGTTGCATGGCTTTGTCTCCAAGCCGGAGATTCAGAAGCTAAATCGGAATTCGATTTTTGTTTTTGTGAACGGGCGGCTGATTCGCGACCGCTTGGTACAGCATGGGCTAACCGAGGCTTATCGGAATATTATTCCGCCGACGGTTTATCCGGTGGTGCTCCTGTTTCTAGAGATGCCTGCGGGCGAGGTGGATGTGAATGTTCATCCGTCGAAAACCGAAGTGAGGTTTCGGCAGTCGGCGGTACTGCATGATTTTGTTCGTGATACGGTGCGAGCGGCATTGATGAAGGCTCGCCCTGCGCCGCAGTTCACTACGGAGATTCGGGCGCGAGCTACGGCAGGCCAGGCGCTTACTTCCGGGGCTCTGACGCCGGGGGCGATTACGCCTGCGGAGTGGGATGCGCCAGACGCTGCCGGGCCGACGTCAAACTCCCCACGTCTCCCCAAAGATGGGGGAAATGGGGCACCTGTGGCATCTCCCCTATCGCAGAATTTCGGTCCCGTAGGGTTCGCTTTACAAGCTCCTCTTGCGCCGCCGGTTTCCACGCGGTTTCAGTTTGAGGACGGAATTGCCGTGGAGGCGAATGCTGCGGTTCCGGTGGCACGGGGCTTAGAGTCGCGTGCGACTGCGGAGCGGGGAATTATCGATCCCGCGATTCCGGATCACGGTTGCGCTCCTCCGCTGGATGTGCGAGAAGACGAGCCTACGCTGGCGGCTTTGTCTACCTTGCGTCCGCTGGGGCAGATTCGCAATTCATTTATTCTTGCGGTGAATGAGGATGGGTTGTGGATTGTCGATCAGCATGTGGCGCATGAGCGCGTGTTGTTTGAACGAGTGCTGAAGCAGCGGGCGGCGCTGAAAGTGGAAAGCCAGCGATTGTTGATGCCGATTGTTTTGGAGCTGTCTCCGGCGCAGCAGGCGGTGTTTGCCGAGATTGCCGATGAGTTGCAGCACAACGGGTTTGAAGCGGAGCCGTTTGGGGCGCGCAGCGTGGCGGTGAAGGTTGCGCCGGCGGGGGTGGATGCGGCGGCGGTGGAAAAAATGCTGCATGAGTTGCTGGATCAGATTTCGCGCGAGGAGCAGTCGCTCAATCTGGAAAAAATTCGCGGGCGGATTGCGGCTTCGATTGCCTGCCATGCGGCGATCAAGGTCAACATGCCGCTGGAGCAAAATAAGATGGAGTGGCTGCTAGGAGAGTTGGCGAAGACAGAGCATCCGATGGCCTGTCCGCATGGGCGGCCGGTGGTGCTGCGGTATTCTGTAAAGGAGATTCAGCGGGCGTTTAAGAGGATTTAGCTGTGGGCCACGAGCTGTGAGCCATGAGCTTCGAGCCTACGTTTTGGCTCATAGCTCGTTGCTCATCGCTCGCAGCTTTTTATGACTGACCTCGAACTACAGCAGCTGCGGCGCGAGAAATGGCGGCTGGATGGCAAGGCCATCCGGACGATTGAGAACGCGCGCATATTTCTGGAGGAAGTCGGGTACTGCCTGATGTATCCGGTGCGGCCTGCGGTTACGCTGCCCACTTTTATTGGAGCGTTTGTTGGTGCGGATGATCGATTGCCGACGCAGCAACATTCTTACTCTGATCCGCGCGCGGCTGAAGCCACGGAGTTGATGGTGCGTTTGCTGCGCGAGCGGTCCGCTTATGAGGCGAATCTGGTTGATGAAAACAATGCGTTTCTGGTGGCGGCTTCGGTGTTTCCTTACTTTTACGCGCTGGTGGGAGAGCGCAATCCGAAGCTGGCGCCGCGCGCCGGATCGCGGTCGCTTTATTCGTCGCTGGCTTGCGATGCGTTTGAGTTGATCCAGCGCGAGGGGCCGATTTCGAAGGTGAAGTTGCAGGAGGCGCTAGGCGGCAGCGTTTCATTACCCGCGCTGGACAAGGCTTTGGGCGAGTTGCTGGCAAGGCTGCGCATCACGCGCGTCGATTACACTGCCAGCCAGGGGTCGTTCTGGGATTTGCTTTATCGCTGGGCGCCGGAGGCGGTGAAAGAGGGCGTGGGATTGTCCGTCCCGGAGGCGCTTTCGGCGCTGCTCTCGAAATATTTGGATTGCGTGGTGGCCGCGGAGCAGAGTGAACTGGAAGCTTTCTTCGGGAAATTTGTGGCGCGGTCGCGGGTGAAGGAGGCCGTGAACGCTCTGCTGGCGGCGCGCGAGTTGAGTTTTGTTCATGTCGGAAGTCGGTCGATGGTGCAGATGACGCCAGCGCAGGCGACTCCGTCGCTAACAGCGACGAAGACGGTTGCTGCCGCGCCGACACGTTCAAGTTACAAATGAGCGACGAGGTCGCGTCGGGGATTGGGCAAAACGGGTTCGCGGTAATCAGTCTTTTCACTCCTTAGGCCGATCTCATTTAGAATCGATGTATTCATCATTTCCGTACAGAAAAACTAAGGAGCACACTGAAATGTATCCTGAAATTATGGTGATACCTATGCGCGAGGAACTGACGCGCCTGGGCATACAAGAGCTACGCACCGCCGCGGCCGTCGACGAGGCCTTGAAGGCGCAACCCGGCACGTCGCTGGTTGTGGTGAACTCGATTTGCGGGTGCGCCGCAGGGCGCATGCGTCCGGCGGTTCGTATGGCGTTGCAGAACGCAGCGCGGCCCGATAAAGCCTTTACCGTGTTTGCCGGACAAGATACCGAAGCCACGGAACGGGCGCGCAGCTACTTTACGGGACAGGCGCCCTCCTCGCCTTCCATCGCGATTCTTCGCGATGGCCAGCTGGTTTATATGATGCCGCGCCGGGATATCGAATCGCGCGAAGCTCCAGCGATTGCTGCCGATTTGAAAGCGGCTCTGGACAAATTCTGCGCCAAGGCCGTGCCCGCTTTGTAGACGCCTCACTGCTGCGCTGGTTCACTTCGCGGGCAAGGGCTTGATCGTCATGAACGATTTCACCACGATGCTGTTCGGCTGCAGACCGACAGGAATCATGGTGAGCAGGGAATATTCGCTGGGCTCCAGCTTTCGCGGGTTGCGCTTCTGGATCACGGTGACGTCGCCGGCTTGCGTGTCCAGCACCAGCAGATATCTCTCGTCATTGGATAGCGCCAGTGCGTCGGGGCGACTGCCGACCTGCACCGTGCCAACTCTGCGCCCCATGTCGATGTCATACACGGCAACGTTATCGGAGCCGAAGTTGCTGGCGTAAAGCCGGGAGTTATCGCGCGTCACCACCGCATGCACAGGATGCTGTCCAATCGTGGTGCTGCTGCCCACCTCGTTGTTGCCTGTCTCGACGAAGGAAATGCTATCCGAATCAAAGTTGCAAACCACCAGCTCGCCGCCATCCGGCTTGAGCGCAAGGCTCACCGGGGTTTTTCCGACATCGAGCAGCGCCAGCACTCGATCGCCCGCAAATTCACCGTTTCTGTTCCCGGCCAAAGCGATAGCGGCGACTTGAGAAGATCCGGAACAGGCCACGAACGCTTTGCTCGAGTCGGGCAAAATGACGATATCCTCCGGATGCTGGCAAACGGGGAGGGTTGCGCGCACGCGCAACAACCCGGCATCTATCAGAGAAACCGTATCATCGGCGCGATTCGAAACCACTACAGTGGCGCCATCCGGGGAGGCCCGCGCCAGTCCCGGTTCAGAGCCGACCCGCACATTTCCAACCACAAGACGCTTCTCCAGATCGATGATCGAAACATTGGCCGACCCTGAGTTTGCGACATAGGCGCGTTTGCCATCTTCCGTGACATCGATAAAGTAGGGCCGACCGTGGACGCCGATGGTAGCCACGACTGCGTTCCGCTCGGCATCGATCAGGCTTACGTTATTCGATCCGGTGTTCACCACATAAATTTCATTTTTTTTGCCGTTCGCGGCGATGCCGGTGGGAGATACGCCTACGGGAATGGTTTTCGCGGGTTCAAAGGTGCGCAAGTCGATTACGCTGACCGTATTGCTCTTGCCGTTTGTTATGTATGCATACTCGCGGTACGCCGGGCCGTAATTCGGAAGGGGCTGTTCGCGGAAGTACCACCAGCCCGCGGCGGCAAAAACCGGAATCAAAACAACGATGAAGAGGACTTTTCGCAAGATGAGCGTTTCCAGGTTGAAGCGATAGGAGCCAAAGAAACTAAGATTAGCAGAGGGATGTGGTTTCAGCAGAGGTTTAGCGAGAGATGGCTTCCTGCGGCGTGGCTGGCCGCGTCAAAAGAGGGCCCGGAACCTGATCCCGTGAGGCTTGCTCCAACTCGTTCGTCAGCGCCACAACCTGCTCGTCCGGGACCCGGATATCCCCGTTCAACAGCAGGATCAGCTTGCCCGACCCGGTGCCCGCGAACTGAGCGTGGCGTAGAGTTGCGTAGTTGCGCGCTGCAGCGGGGATGGCGGCTTTGAAATCGGCGCCTTGGCGCATTACGCTAATCATCGACTCAGCGACCTTGTCGCGCATTGTGTCGCCTAGTGAACCCGAGCGCAAAAGGTCGCCGATCAGTCCTTGCGCATCGATTCGGTTAATTTTGCCCGCGAGTTTCAGGGTGCCGTCTTCCGCGACTTCGGGGGTGAGTAGTACCTCGATCGCTCCGTTGCCCTCCACGATTTCGTTCATGCTGTCCCTGCCAAATACCGGTGCGCAGGTCCAGCGTTCGAAGTGCAGTTGCACCGTCACGGAAGCTGACTGTCCCTGCGGAGCGAGTTGCGCGGTTTGGACGTCAATCCGCTCTCCGCAGCGATCGGCCTTGTTGATTTGACGCCGGAGGAGATCGGCGATGTTCAGTTGCAGATCCGACACATCCTCGATTAACTCAACCGGGAAGGTGTTCTGGCCGCCTTCTGGCGGGTTTTTTGAAACTGTAGCTGACGTGGTTAGGGTAATCGGCAGGTCGCCGACGTTGATGATATTTTTTTCCGGCACCAGGGCGAACGTGAAGCCCGTCCCGTTGCTGGCCGCCGGAATGCTCATCTCTTCACCTAGATCTAATTGGGTGCGCTGAAAGTTCGCAAGCGCGTGATCGAGATTCTGCGCGGAGGCCAGCATCTGCGCGCCGGGAGGGTTCGCTTCCGTTGCCTGATCGATCACTTTGGCCTGCTGTGCGAGATCGGATTCCAACTTGGCGAGACGTTTGATGATTTCCTTCAGCCCAGTTTTCTGTTGCTCGGAAAATCCCTCAATGAACTTCTTGTTCAAACTTCGCGCGCCGTCGACGGCATCCTGCAATTGTTTGGAGAGGGTTGCAATGGCGGGCGGGTTGTTTTCTTTCCGAACTTGCTCTTGCAGCGCTTTCAACTGAGCGTCCGCAACAGCCGTGCTCTTCATCATCGTGGCGTAGGCGGCAGCCTGTTCTCTGGTAGCTTGTACGGCCAGCACATCGTGGAAGCCGCGCAGATCGTCCTTCGTGTCAATACCGGTGGGGTGGCCATTGCTACTCATACCGGTGCCCGCGGCAGTTCCACCCCCCACCGCTCCGCCGGGGCCGCGCTGGGCGGATAGGATGTAGGGATTCGCCACCAGAGACGCCCCAAGAATGACCCCGTAGAAGCCCGATTTACTAACGCTGCGAAACATATGCTCCTCTTACCGTCTCATCCTTATCTTCTAGCTTGTCCTAATGGTAAGGAAAAAGCTATAAGGTTTACAGTTCTTTGCAGAGACTGCTCAACCCCGATGAAAGGCTCATTGGGTTCAGTACAACTGGAAAGGCTACTTGGCAGCCACCGTGTCTGTCACCCCAATCGACGGCACCGTTCTGCGCACCACCGCCGCAATCTGCCGCACTTGCGTCATCAACTCGTCAAACTGATCCGGAAATAAAGATTGTGGACCGTCCGACATCGCTTCATCGGGCTTATTATGAACTTCCACCATCAGTCCATCAGCGCCTACGGCCACTGCGGCGCGCGACAATGGCGTTACTTTGTTGCGCTTTCCGGTGCCGTGGCTGGGATCGACGAGAATCGGCAGATGGCTTAATCGCTGCACTGCCGGGACCAGGCTTAGGTCGAGCGTATTGCGCGTATGGTCGGCGAAGGTGCGGACACCGCGTTCGCAGAGGGCTACGCTGTAGTTGCCTTCGCTCAAAATGTATTCCGCAGCCATCAGGAATTCTTCGAGCGTTGCCGACATGCCGCGCTTTAGCAGAACCGGTTTTCTGGCGCGCCCGGCGCGCTTGAGCAGCGAAAAATTTTGCATATTACGCGCGCCAATCTGGATTACATCGGCATACTCTTCGACCAGATCTAGAGATTCATTGTCGATTGCCTCGGTAATAATTTTCATCCCAAACTGATCGCGGATGTCGGACATAATCCGGAGCGCTTCCTCGCCTAATCCTTGAAACGAATACGGAGATGTGCGTGGCTTATAAGCTCCGCCGCGGAAGAACTGCGCGCCCGCGCGGTGCACGCGCTCGGCCACGGCGAACGCCTGCTCGCGGCTCTCGATGGCACATGGGCCGGCGACGATTGCCAGCGCCGTTCCGCCAATGGTGGCGTTGGTTCCGGGAAAGCGGATTATCGTATTGTCTTCTTTGATATCGCGGCTCACCAGTTTGTAAGGCTTGGAGACCTTGATGACTTCCTGCACGCCGGGCATTTCTTCCAGCGTGCCTTGCTCCACTTCGCCCTTGTTTCCGGTAATGCCAATGGCGGTGCGCTGCGCTCCCGGCATGGCGTGAGCGCGATAACCGAGCTTTTCGATTTTTTCGCAGACGCCACGTACCTGTTCCTCGGTAGCATGCGCCTTCATGACGACTAACATAGAGCTTCCGTGACGTTCAGAAATGCCTTGGCGCGGCCATTTTCGACCGCTCAAATACATTCTAAGTCTACCTTTGTGCGCTCTACACGGCAAACAGAGCCGCCTTTGAGCGCTACTTTCGAAGTGGCGCGCCGCGATCCCGATCGCGGTTAGAGATCTCGAATCCGATCCTCCTCTATACTTTTCTTATGCCTCGTTCCATGGCGCGCGAACAGAAAGTTCTCGAGCGCCCTACGACAAAGCGTCCTCCACGCCTGACTTCCCGCCGAATTGGCATCCACACTTCGACTGCTGGAGGAATTCACAATGCAGCCGAGCGCGCTTATCGGCTGGGATGCAATACTCTGCAAATCTTCTCTTCCAGTCCGCGGCAGTGGGCGCCTTACGAATTGAGCGAGTTGCAATGCGAAGAAATGTCGCGCTTGCGCGCGCGGTATGATCTCAAGCCGCTCGTCATCCACACAAACTACCTGGTGAATCTCGCCAGCACGAATGAACTGTTCCTAAGAAATTCCGTTGCGGCGTTTCGGGGCGAAGTTGAACGCGCTCTTGCCGTATGCGCTGATTTCCTGGTCTTGCATCCTGGCTCGTTCCGCGGATCGGATCGCGAAGCCGGACTTCTTCAAACCGCAGCGGCAATTGCGGCGTCTACGCAGGGTCTTGATCTTGCGCGAGCGGGACTTAGCATCCTTATCGAAAACACCGCCGGGGCCGAGTTTTCTTTGGGCGGCAGCTTTGAGCAGGTTGCAGAGGTTATCGACCGACTGCGGGGCGTTGTTCCAATTGGCGCGTGCATTGATACCTGCCACACCCACGTCGCCGGGTATGACATTGTGAGCGAGGCGGGCATCTACCAGACGCTGCAGCGGCTTGATTCGACGGTCGGCCTCAACAACGTCAAGGTCGTCCACTGTAACGATGCGAAAGCGCCGCGCGGATCGAAGCTCGACCGCCATCAGCAAATCGGGAAGGGAACTATCGGGAAAGAACCTTTTCGCATTTTGCTGAACGATTTGCGACTTGCTCACGCCGCGTTCATTGCCGAGACACCCATTGACAAGCCCGGCGATGACCGGCGGAACGTGCAGGCTCTCAAGAATCTCGTCGCGTCTTAGCTGCCACACTCCACTATTTGCGAACCGCGCCCGCGTTGCTTTCTGCGGCAACGAATGTTCCGCTCCTCCGCTCGTTGTTGTCCGATGCTATGTTAAACCTGTTAAACATGCTCGGCATTCGCCTCGAACCCGAACTGGAACAGAAACTGAACTCTCTTGCCCGGGAAACCGGTCGCAGCAAGAGTTATTATGCACGCGAAGCCATCCGCCAGTATCTGGAAGACCATGAAGACTATCTCCGAGGCGTCGCCGCCCTGGAGCGCCGCGAACCTGCCATCACACTAGACGAATTGGAACGGCGTCTAGGCCTCGACTGATAGAGATCAGTGGCTTGCCGAGGTGAGATCACCCGGACCGCTGAGGAGCAAATCACCAAGCTCGATCACAATGCGCAGAGGTTAATTCAGCGATTTCTGCGCGAACGGCTGGCAACAACGGAAAATCCGCGCCGGTGGGGCAAGCCGCTCCGCGGTGAAAAGCAGGGTCTGTGGCGCTACCGGGTGGGGGACTATCGCCTCATCTGTCATCTTCAGGATGAGCGAATAACGGTCCGGGTGCTGGAAATCGGACATCGCAAGGATGTTTACCGTTAGTCGTAAGCCTAACCGCCGTCGCGAGAATGCTATAATCGTGCGATGAGCTTCAATCTTCTCGTCGCGTGCCTCAGTAGCCGCGCCTCCAGTTCGCGGCTGCGACTGCCTCTCTTCCTGGCTCTCTGAAGCCAGCCAATCGAGAATTCCTGTTTGCTCCTGTAAAATCAATTTCCATCGCCCGAGTAGGTACATATCTCTATGCCGCCGCAGAATAAAGACGATACTGAAACTGCAACCGTGACTTCATCCGGGCGCGATCGCGATCCGGAGCGCGACGAGCGCTACAACCCGCAGCGCGTCGAGGCCAAGTGGGTGGAACGCTGGCAGAACGATCCTGGGATCTACGCGGCTGAACCGGCCGGTTCCGCGAAGAAGAAGTACTACGTTCTCGAAATGTTGCCGTATCCCTCGGGCGCTCTTCACATGGGGCACGTACGTAATTATTCCATTGGCGATGCGCTTGCCCGCTACATGTGGATGAACGGCTACAACGTGCTCCATCCCATGGGATGGGATTCGTTCGGTCTTCCCGCGGAAAATGCCGCCATTCAGAACCGAACGCCGCCCCGTGAATGGACGCTCGGGAACATTGCCAAGATGAAGGCGCAGATGAAGCGCATCGGCTTCGCCTATGATTGGTCGCGGGAAGTTACGACCTGCCTGCCGGATTATTACCGCTGGAATCAGTGGTTCTTTCTCAAGCTTTACGAAAAGGGGTTGGCGTATCGCAAGAAGAGCGTGGTGAATTGGTGTCCGAAGTGCGCCACCGTCCTCGCCAACGAGCAGGTTGTTGACGGATGCTGCTGGCGGCATGAAGACACGCTCGTCGAACAGCGCGAGCTCGAGCAATGGTTCTTGCGCATTACGAAGTACGCTGACGAATTGTTGAGCGATCTCGAGACGCTTGACGGCTGGCCGGAAAAAGTTCGCACCATGCAGCGAAACTGGATCGGCCGGAGCGAAGGAACGCTGGTGGATTTCAAGTTGGATTACACGCAGCCGCATACAGGATTCGGCCCGGCGGGAGCGACCATCACGGTTTTTACTACGCGCGTGGACACCATCTTCGGTGCAACTTCGGTGCAACTCGCTCCGCAACATCCGATCATTACCGATCTTGCCGCGTCAAATCCGGATTTGCG
>Ga0116135_1000267_pt1 | contig 28661 bp, 22 predicted proteins | sample June2015DPH_20_1_FD_89738 | JGI IMG/M metagenome (GOLD analysis project Ga0116135, IMG submission 89738) | Peatland microbial communities from SPRUCE experiment site at the Marcell Experimental Forest, Minnesota, USA - June2015DPH_20_10 | ecosystem: Environmental > Terrestrial > Soil > Wetlands... | reverse complement strand
TATGTTCTTTTAATATGTCTCCTAATTTAGTACTAGTATAAGTATCAGAGTTATCCTTTTCTTTTATTGTATTTTCTTCTTTAGTAACACTAATACTTTCAGGTTGTTGTAATTGCTTGACCCCTAATGAAATTCTTTCTCTTTCTGCATCAATAGATAATACTACTGCTTCTATTTCTTGGCCCTTTTTATAGTTTCGCACCACTTGTTCAAAAGGTTCATCCCAAGATAAATCTGATAAATGAATTAAAGCATCTATACCACTATCTAATCCAACAAAAATACCAAAATCAGTTATAGATTTAATTTTTCCAGTTATTTTATCACCTTTATTATGATCTCTAGCAAATAAACTCCATGGGTTATCTATACATTGCTTCATACCCAAAGATATTCTGCGACGTTCTTCATCGATCTCTATAACCATAACTTCTACTTCTGCTCCAAGTTGTACAGCTTTACTTGGGTGAATATTTTTATTGGTCCAATCAATCTCCGATACGTAAACTAAACCTTCTACACCTTTATCGATTTCTACAAAACAACCATAATCAGTTATGTTAGTAACTTTACCGGTTAACTTTGTTCCAATTGTATATTTTTGTATAACTTCATTCCATGGATCTACTTGAAGTTGCTTTAACCCTAACGATACCCTTGGTTTTTCTTTATCAAACTTTAATACTTTAACAGAAATTTCTTGCCCAACCGAGACTATTTCACTTGGGTGCTTAACTCGTTTCCAAGCCATATCGGTTATATGCAACAAACCATCTAATCCACCTAAATCTATAAATGCTCCATAATCAACTAGATTTTTAACAATACCAGTAATTACTTGCCCTTCTTGTAAATTGTCGATTAAAAGTTTCCTTTCTTCGCTATTATCTTGTTCTAACACTAAACGCCTAGAAACAACTATATTGCTTCGTTTTTGATCAACTTTAATGATTCTAAACTCTAATTCTTGTCCTTCTAAATCAATATTTTCTCTAACTGGCTTAACGTCTACTAGAGAACCAGGTAAAAATGCCTTCACTAAACCAATATCTACAGTAAAACCACCCCTAACCCTACTATTTACTAAGCCCTTTACTAATTTATTTTCTTTATAAAGAACCACTAAATCTTCCCAAGCTTTAATCTTTTTAGCTTTTTCTCTAGAAAGGCGGGTTTCGCCCATACCGTCTTCTACTACTTCAACTACCACTTCTACTAAATCGCCAATACTAACTTCTAATTCTCCATTATCGTTAATAAATTGTTTAATAGGAACATAACTTTCTGATTTTAAGCCTGCATTTACAACAACACATTCTTTACCAATATCTATGATTTCCCCAGTTAATAGGGCACCAGGATGAATTTTATCTGCAACACTTTCTTTAAACAATTTACCAAACTCAGATTCGGTCATATTTTACCTCAAACAATCAGAATAACTTTGTCCATTACCATAGCAAATACTTCATTAATTGTCATTGCTGTAGTATCTATTAATATTGCATCCTGAGCTGGCCTTAAGTTAGCAACAGAACGTTGCATATCTCGCGAATCCCGCTCGGACACTTCCCCAATAAGGTTATGTAGCTTAACATCAACTCCCATATCCTTCAACTGTAGATAACGTCTATTAGCACGAATTTTTACATCTGCTTCTAAAAAAAACTTTAATATAGCATCAGGAAAAACTACCGTCCCCATATCTCGCCCATCTGCTACTAAACCAGGTGCCTTTAAAAATCCTCGTTGCTTAACTAACAAAGCGGTTCTAACTTTAGAGAAAACAGCTAACTTTGAAGCTAGATTACCACAATTTTCGCTTCTAATAAATTGAGTTATATCTTGCTTAACCTGATTAAAATTATTAATAAAAATTTTATCTTGTATAAATTCAACCTGTAAATTAACTGCTAGTTCCTCTAAAAGATCTTCTTTTAAATTAATTTTTTCTAAATTTATTGACTCTAATGGAAATTCTTTTGTTGACTGTAAAACATACAGATATGTTAGCACCCTATATAACGCTCCACTATCTAAAAAATGCCAGCCTAATTTTTCTGCCAACATGTTACTAATGGTTCCCTTGCCAGAGCCAGAAGGACCATCGATAGTTATTACTGGATAACTTAAAGATTTTTTTGAATTACTATACATTACAACTATACTACTAGTTCTTAAAATTAATTTATATAGTTTTTTTACAATATTAAGAACATGGCTTACATTATAAATGATTTCATATAAAAAATTTTTGCAGTTGGTTAAAACTGCAATTTTATTAGAAATATTTATTGGCTCAAATAGTGGAATCACATATCTAATAATAAAATCTAAACAAACAGAACAAGCAGCTTGTATTAATCCATCTATAAATTTTCTTATTAATATTGCCTTTGCTGTACCACTTAGCTTGATATTTTATCTTACATATAAAGTAATCATTAGATTCAGAAAAGATACCAACAAACAATCCATACCAGAAGAAGTCTATTCAAATATTTCTAGTAAAATGCGTAATCCTTTACAAGAAATATCTTATGCAATAGAAGCTTTATCAATCAATCCTATACCATCTACCGAAGAATTAGAATCAATTAAAACTATTATTAATAATGCCGCTAAACAACTGGAATTAACTGCCGATGAATTGTTAAGATTATCTAAAACAATAAATAATCCATCTACTATACAAAATATTCAACATTGCTCTAGCTTTATAGATATTGCCACTAAAAAATTACGTATATTGGTTGTAGATGATAGTTTAGTAAATATAAAACTTATGCATACTCTTCTTACAAAGTTAGGTCATATAGTAATTACTGCTAATAATGGACAAGAAGCTGTTAATATTATTAGTAGCACTCCAACACTTGATTGTGATCTAATATTTATGGATATAGAAATGCCTGTTATGGATGGTTTAGAGGCAACTCGTCGTATAAGAACTACTTTTAATGATAATGCTTTACCAATAATAGCTTGTACTAGTAATGGAGCAACTCAAGATTTACATAATTTCAAAAAAATTGGGATAAATAACCATATTTTAAAACCAGTAACAGAAAAAAAAATAACTTTAGCTATACAAAACATTTTTATTAATAAGCCAAGAGCACAAAGCATAGAGTTATCTTTTCAAACTAAACCTCAACACAATAGTCTGTTGCAAATATATCCTCATTTACGTCATTCTCATTCACATCCACCATCTATAGCAACAGTATCTTCCACCGAAAGCTCCGATCCGGAACCAACTACATTACACATGCCACCAAAAAATTTGTTACATTAATACTATTTTTTTCTTTTAGGTTCGGGCCTTTGTAGCTTCTGAGGCATTGGCTCCATAACCCCATTTAGAGTAAGATCTGATGAAGTGTCCAATTTCAATGGATTGCTTGTTGTGGTTTTTTGTGTAGGCCATGATTTTTCCACAGAACTTAATACACTTTCTGGGAACATGTCCCTTACTGTTTGGTTAAAAGAAGTTCTAGCAATTTTTCGTATAGTTGGATCTACACCTCTTGCTGTTAAATTATTAATTACTTGAACATACCTTTTCTCATCTTCTTCGTTGATACTGTTTCTTGCTGGTGCATTAATAACAGCCAAATGTAATGGGGTTTGACCATTCTTATCTTTAACATCTAGTTTTGCTTTATGTTCCAAAAGCATTGCAACTACTTCTGGCTCTCCTGCTTCAGCAGCAAAATGTAAAGCTGTTTTATTATTAGCATCTTTAGCATCAACTTGTACCCCTTTTTCTAAAAGGTTTTTAATAATATCTACCCTTCCTTTTTTTGCAGCGAAATGCAACACTTTTGTTAAACAATTAATTCTAGCATTTTCTTCTTCTACATTTTTCTGACGCCAACCCCCAAACATTATAGGTTTGTTTAAACCTATTACGTATTCCACTAATTCACCAACTATTTCCACATGTTCATTTTCAACAGCTGTTTGTAAAAGATCATTAATATTTTCTAACACTGCCCCATGTTTTAACAGAAGATTAAATATTTCTACATTTCCTGTTCCTACAGCAACCCTTAAAATTGATCTATGATCTGGTGGGGATGAAGCATCAACATTTATATTTATATTTCCTCTGCGTGTTGAACTTCTAAAAAATTCTTCAACTGTACCAGTAGATTCACTTTCAACTGCCAGGTATAAGGCCGTTTTACCATCTTTATTTTTAATATTAATTGTTTCTTCGGTCATTAACCCTAATAAAGCATCAACTACTTCTCTACGGTCATTTTTAGCGGCTATATGTAAAGCCGTTTCGCCATTATTATTTGTAGTATCTATTTTTACCCCGGAACTTGAAAGTGATATAACTATGTCTGTGTGTCCATTTCTAGCGGCTATATGTAAAGCCGTTTCTTGTCTTTTATTTGTAGTATTTATATCCATCCTTCCTTTTGCTAAAATGACTTCAACTATGTCTATGTGCCCATTTTTAGCAGCTAAATGTAAAGCCGTTTCGCCATCATTATTTTTAGCTTGTGCATGCACCGGCATTTTAAAAAGTTCTTCAACTATTGCTAGATGCCCATTTTTAGCAGCTAAATGTAAAGCCGTTTCGCCATTATTATTTTTAGCATTAACGTCTACATCAACATTTATTTCCCCATTAATATATAAAAAATTCTTAACTGCATCTAAATCTCCTGTTTCTGCAAAATCGTGCAAAAATTTTTCGCCATTGGTAGCTACCACTTCATGTCCCGCTTCTAACATGCTCATCAACTCTCTAGTAAGATCTTGCATAGCTTCTTGGTCTTCCTTAATTATTACTTCTTCTGTTTCTCCATATTCTTCTGTTTCTCCATCTAATTGTAATGCTCCCAATACTAATTCTTGTGAACTTACAGATTGAAAAATACTCGAGTCGTCACTAAAAGCTAAGTTCATGGGATTCGGAAACGATGCTATAGCTGGCACAGATTGCTGGTCTTGCGTTAGCCCAAGTGATTTTTTTTCAATAACTTCACTCATACCATAAGCAGTTTTTTTTAATGTTCTATAAAATCTATTAGTAAATTCTGTTATTTTAATAGATAATTCTTTGTTTAAAGTAGCTCTACTGTCATCATCTGGAGCATTAGACATAAGTTGATAATTAACAAAATCTATTTGATCACCATAGCAATCTCTATGAGCAGCTATAGCATTACTCAATAATTTTCTAACATGATCATTTATTATATTTGCTTGGGCTATAGGATTTATTGGTAAAACATGCATTATTGGTATAACGGCCCCATGTGAGACTGAAGCTAAAGTTGCAGCCACTACTATTAATGAAGCACTCATAGCAATTTTTGCTAAATGTTCTTTATAAGCACCTTCCAAACCAGAGTTTATTTTAAGTAAAGTAGTTGGCATCAATTTATGCGGCATATATGCACCAAGATCTGTAACTCCTGTTTGTTGTACCGCATCACCACCAACCATAGTCTTATAACATTCTATTGTAATAGGAGCTAGTTGTTCTAAAATAGCTAATGTTTGAATAAAATTATTTCTAGTTTCAGTTTTAATTCCTGCAGAATTAGTAGTTGTTACAGTAAATTTTTTTATACTAGCAAGCTGATTATTTGGTATTTTGTCTAAATCAGCTTTAGTTTGCCGAAAATAGTCAGTTGCCAATTGTTGAATTCTACTTACATATTGCCTTGGATCAGCCGTTAAAAGTTTTTTGCTTTTTTTGCCATTTTCTAATTCATATTGAATTTGCGCTTCAATATTTTCTTGTAGTTTCTTTTGAAATTCATCGTTTGACAATGCAGCGCTTGCGTTAGCCGCTTGATAAGTTGCTAGTTCATTAATTAACATTTGCGCTAAAGCACCACCTGTACCCTGACCACCAACATTTATACTAACAGCTTCTTGTTTGTCTGACGGAACTGTTGCTTTAAAATCAGCTATAATATTGTTTAAATTACTAAATATAGTTTGTTTATGTTGAACAAATCTTCTATGTGGTGTATCTTTTTCCATGTCTATCATTTCTTTACCTAAACTATAGCCTTTAAATACTATTTTTAAATCTAATGATTCTTTAGGATCCTTAGGAACTAAAACGAAACCATGACACCCAGATTCATTAATTAAATTTTTTACTGTATAAAAACATTTTTTACCATCAGCCTCTAATATTTGTATACTATCTCCATCTTTCCAATCAAACCTAGCCAATTTCTTGAATAGATATTCATTAGCTGCAAATATTTGTTTTTTTAAATCACCTTTGTTTTGCCAAGCTTCAATATTTGTAATCGTTAAAGCAACTTCTAAATCTTTTTTAAAATCATCGTTAGCTTTAAATCTAGCAGGGACTACAGAGTCCCATCTTTTTGGTATTACTCTTTTTATATGACGCACAACTTCATTAAATGTTCCGTCTCTGGTCGTCTTTTTAATTCTTTCCCATACTCTAGGATCAATATTAATTTCTTTTCGTAATTGTTGAATTTGTTGGTGTTCCACACCAAGATCTTTTTGGTCATCAGTTATACCACAATATATTAATAAATTTTCTATAAACCGATTATTAAACCATTTTGTATCTGAATGTGATAAAATACCAATCATTAACATACGTAAATCATCTAGAGTAAGCGCATCTTTTTTTAACTCATATCGTTTAACTAAAAAATCAACTCTCTCATCACCAAGGGTTTCTTTGATTCTGGCTATTTGCTTAGGGTTTAATTTATAATTTTGGTTAGAATCAATTGCATCTCTAAAAAGAGCTAGAAGATTATCGTCTCTACTTCTATTTTGCACAGTTAAATCGTCAAAATTTTGTTTTTGTCGTTCTCGCCTTCGTATATTTGCATCATTTGGACTAGATAATCCCGTAACCAAGCCTGCTGCTATTGGTATTACTTGATTTTGCAACGCTCCATTATTAGGTGCTTTCTTTAACTTATTTTTTAAAAAATTCGCTAAAGTATATAAACTAGTGATATCTACATCACCCACTATGGATGCTGCAAAAGAGATACCGTCATTTAAAATAGAGCCATCTTCAAAAGTATCAAACCCTGATGTAATAACATGCTCTTGTTTAGTAAGATCTGTAAATGTTCCAGTAAGACTAGCTTTGGTACTCTCGTCTTCTGAACTATTCGCTACGCTAGTAAACCCAGCTGGTAGCCCTGTAAATTGAGCTGCAATCTCAATATTTTCTAAAGTAGAACTATTTGTAACGCTATCTGTAAAGCCACCACCCGCAGACCTATCAACTATAGGACTACCTCCGTTACTACGTAATCCTTCTAGCATTTTTAATAATTCATCGTTTGGCGCGTCTGGGTGTTCTATGAGAGATAACATTGTAGTCATTAATTGAAGATTTGAACTATTGTTGGTAAGAAATCGTGTAAATCTGTCAACTGATTCTTGTTGATCTTGACTAAGATCTGACCGGGAAACAACCGGTACACCACCATTATTAGCTTCACCTTCCGGTGATTTAAAGTCTCCTGACATGTTTAAATTCCATACAATGACTATACCAATAGCACTCAAAATTTAGAGTGATAATGTATAATATAATATGTTTTCTATTACATTGATTAATGCTTAACTAAAAAACTACCAACATTAGTGCTATTTATTATTAAATGCCCGAAACACAGCAAATATTTCATTTGCTGTAGCTAAACTCAATCAGCATAATTCTTCAGCCTGTTGTTCTGCGTAATAAGAAGATCTAACTAACGCACCGCTTGCTACATTTAAAAATCCTAATGAATAAGCAAATGTAGCAAATTCTGCAAATTGCGCTGGAGTTACAAAACGAACTACAGGAGCATGAAATTTACTTGGTTGCAAATATTGCCCTATAGTTAGCATATCGCAATCATGATTACGTAAATCTAATAGTACTTGACGAACTTCTTCGTCGGTTTCACCTAAACCAACCATAATCCCAGATTTAGTAGGAATATTAGGAAATTTTTGTTTAAAATTTTTTATTAATTTTAATGAACCTAAATAATTAGAACCTGGTCGTACAGATTTATATAATCTAGAGGCAGTTTCAATATTATGATTAAAAACATCTGGTAAACTAATTGCTAAATTTTCTAATGCAATTTCCAGTTTACCACGAAAATCTGGTACTAAAATTTCTATTTTAGTACCAGGAGATTTAGTCCTAATAGCGCTAATACAAGCCGCAAAATGACCAGCCCCACCATCTTTTAAATCATCACGATCTACCGATGTAATTACTATATATTTTAACTCCATTTTACTAAGGGCTACGCTAAGATTGTATGGTTCCATGAGATCAACAGGATTAGGTTTACCATGAGCCACATCGCAAAAAGTACATTTTCTAGTACAAATATCCCCTAAAATCATAAATGTAGCGATTTTTTTCTCAAAACACTCTGCAAGATTCGGACAAGAAGCCTCTTCGCATACTGAATGCAATTTATGTTCTCGAAGTAATTGTTTTAATTTTAAAGCATTATCGCTAGGAGCCTTAACTCTAATCCAGCTAGGTTTAGGTAATTTATTAGCATCAACAATAATATCGATAGGGATTGATTTAGATCTTGCAAATTTTTCTTTGCCTTTTCTTTTAAAGTTTTTTTCCATTTCCTAAAACCATAGTTAATATCTTACTATATTCAGCAATAACAGCTTGCATATCAACTTGATCTACAAAATTACTTAATTGTGTCATTTTTAAGTTCGGATAACCACAAGGGTTAATCTGACTAAATGGTTGTAAATTCATATTAACATTTAAACTTAAACCGTGATAAGTACAACCTTTAGAAATTTTTAATCCAATAGAACAAATTTTATTATTATTAATATACACTCCAGGAGCACCATCTGTGGTGTGGCCAACAATATTATACTTAGCTAATAAATTTATAATAGACTGAGATAAAATAAAAATTAATTTTTTTAAATTTATAGCTCTTCTAACTAAATCTAATAAAAAATACACTATTAATTGTCCGGGAGCATGATAAGTTATCTGCCCACCACGATCAGTGTTAATCACTTTTATATCTCCTAAAACATGATCGTTTTTAGCAGATGGTCCTTGAGTAAATACTGCATAATGTTCTAAAAACCAAATTTCATCTACAGTATCTACATTACGATTTTTAGTAAATTGCTGCATAGCAGCTAATATATCACCATAATCTTGTATATTTAAAAATTTACAAATCAAACTTTATCTGTTCCAAACTTCCCAAACAAAACATTATAATACATTATTATTTGATCAGAAATTCTACTTAACAAATTACCTTTTTTTACATCATTTAAAGTAATGGCCGGGTACTCAGCAATAATTTTTTCTTTTAACTTTACTGTATAAGTACCAATTTTTTCTCCTTTATTTAATGGTGCTTTAATTAATTTAGGAATATTTAAACTAGCAGTTAATTTATTAATATCATTTTTTAACAAAGATAAATAAACATCTTGCGATAAACCAATATCAATAGTTTTATTACTCCCGCCCCAAATCCTTGCGGTTTCCAATATTTTATCGTGCTGATAAATTTTATGAGATGCAAAAAATCTAAAACCCCAAGTTAATAACTTATTTGCATCAGTAGTACGGACTTCATCTGTTTTTGCCCCTAACAAAATAGCTATTAATCTAGTATTGTCTTTAACCCCAGAAACCGCTAAACAATACCCGGCATTATCAGTTTGTCCAGTTTTAATACCATCAACCACACTGTTTCGCCATAATAATTTATTACGATTGTTTTGTTCTATATTGTTGTAAACAAAAGATTTTTGCGAATAAATAGTATAACTTGCTGGGTGTTCTTTAATACTAGCCATTGCTAACGTAGCTAAATCTTGAGTGGTAGTATAATGATCCGGATCTGGTAATCCAGTGGCATTTGTAAAATGCGAATTATTCATACCCAATGTAGCAGCATAATCATTCATTAAATGTGCAAACGCTTGCTCGCTACCAGCAATATGTTCCGCAATTGCAACAGAAGCATCGTTACCTGATTGTATAATAATTCCTTTAATAACGTCAGAAACTTTAACTTTACTATTAACATCTAAAAACATTCTAGAGCCCATAGTTTGCCACGCCTGTTTGCTAACAGTTATTTCATCATTTAAAGATAGCCTTCCTTCTTTTATTTCATGATCAACGACATACATGGTCATTATTTTAGTAAGGCTAGCTGGTTCTAATTTTTGTTCACTATTTTTTTCTAATAAAACTTTTCCACTATCGTAATCAACAAGTATAAAAGCTTTTGTACTTAAAGATGGTTGCTCAGGAACAAAATCTACTGCAAAAATCTCTCCAAACATAAACAAACTTAAAATTATTATTAAATATCTCATTTTGCAGCTCCTAAATTAATTTAATTTATCATAATAGCATCTTGAACAGGCATGCTGGATAAAAGTTTTTTCAATTGTTTAACATTTAGTTCCCCATTAACCGAACTAATAACAACCTTATATAAAATATTTTCTTTAATAGTTTTTTTCAAGTCATTTTTTTGTAAAACAATATTTATTTTATAATTTTGTTTATGTTGTTTTAATACTTCTTCTAGCTTATTAACTAAGTTTTTAGCATTACTTTCTTGAATAAAAGCCCCCAACTGTAAAGTTGAGCTAGACCCCGGGCTTATAGTATAATTTTTATCTCTAGGGTTGATGGCAGTTACCTCAACCACCCCTACCCCATTAGCAATAATACCAAGCTTACTAGCAGCAGCATAAGATAAATCAATAATCCTATCTCCATGAAATGGACCACGATCATTAATTTTGACTATAACACTATGTTTATTGTGCAAATTAGTTATTTTTGCATAAGTTGGTAATGGCAAAGTTTTATGAGCTGCAGTCATGGAATACATATCGTAAACCTCTCCGCTAGAAGTTCTAAACCCATGAAATTTAGTACCATACCAAGACGCATAACCACGCTCTTTGTATCCATCGCTTGATTTTAATACGCTATAGGTTTTATTAAATACTGTGTAGTTAGGCGAATTACCATAACGGCTTTTAGGCTCATATTTAGGTTTAGGTTCACTAATATTCGCTAAATCAGGAATATGAGATGGATGTGGGTGGCCATCTTGTTTTTTTGTATATCTATTAACAGCACCAATAGTTTTGCGGGATCTGTTTTTCTGATAATTACTAGATAAACCGCTACTACATCCCAAAAAATTCAATATTACCAAAACAAGAAACACTCTAATTGCGCTCTTTGCTGTGTGGTTTGTGTTTATGTGTAATGCCATACCAGTATATTCACTAATTAATATTTAATAAAATTTCCACAAATCAATTTTTTAAAGCTTATACTTAAACGTATGTAGAACAAAATAAGATTTTTACAATTTTTATAAGCCTTATGATTTTTACAATCACAAGCATCTGTTCTGCAACTAACCAATTAATTAGTGTCGTTGCACTATCTAAACATAAAGTTGTAATTATTGATGAAAACTCCGAACGTAAAGTCTTAAGTATTGGAGATACTACTAGCTCAGGCTTAACATTAATATCTACAAATGCTTCTACCGCTATATTTAAAAATTCTACTGGCAATTTAATCTCTATTGGTCTTAACAACGAAATAAGCTCGACATATAGCAATACAAAAAATGATAGCAAAAGTAGCGATAACAAAAGTGGTGATAACAAAAACAATAATGAAATTGAAACAATAAAATTAAATAAGCGTAATCAATATGTAGCAACTATTACTATTAACAATAAAGATGCTTCCGCTATAATAGATACTGGGGCAAATTTTGTAACATTAAATAGCCATATTGCCGAACAACTAGGATTATCTTACAAAAATAGTGCAAAAATCAATGTTAATACTGCTAGCGATAACACTGCTGGATACAAAATTACTTTACCAAATCTAAAATTAGGTAATATTAATTTATCAAATATAGAAGCCATTGTTATAGATGGTAATAATCCAGAAACAATATTAATTGGGATGAGTTTTTTAAAAAATTTAGATCTACAATACTCTGGAGATCAGTTAGAAATAAAAAAACACGTTGAAAAACCTAATAATTCGGTAGTTACAACGCCTGCGGCTTCTACAACAACAGTACAATCGCCAGCAACAACAACGCCATCACCTACAACACCAGTGCCTGCTGCTTCTACAACAACTACGGCACCATCATCTGCAACCACCCCAACTAATCCTGCAAAAACAGTACTGCCACCTATAACAACAAATAAACACTAATATATACTTTTGATTATATAAAATATATAATATTGATTATTATGCATAACTTAATATATTATATTATTCCTGCTGGGTGTGGTTTAATAGTTTTTTTAGTTTATTTCAATTTAAAAAACTTATTAAATTTATTTAATCAAAGTATTCAAAATATAAATTTAATTCAAACATCTTTAAGAGATAATTTATCTAGCAGCCTATCAAACCAAACAGAAAGTATAACCAAACAAATGTTAAATATTGGCCAATTATTAGAAACCAAAGTAGCTAAAGGGTTAGAGAAAAATTCTGAGACATTTACTGACATTGTAAAAAGATTAGCTTTAATCGACAGCGCACAAAAAAATATTATTGATGTTTCTAATAATTTAATGGGTTTGCAAACAATACTTGCAGATAAAAAATCTAGAGGGGCATTTGGAGAAATTCAATTAAAAAACTTAATAGAAAACATGCTAACTAAAGAAAACTTTATATTACAATATACTTTATCTAATGGTACCAGATGCGATTGTTTATTAATATTGCCTCCACCAACTGGTAATATTGCTATAGATGCTAAATTTCCATTAGAAAATTTTCAAAAAGCTATAGATCTTTCTTGCTCAGAAACAGACAGACAAAAAAGTAATGTATTATTTAAACAAAATATAAAAAAACACATTGAAGATATTAGCGATAAATATATATTAGCTAACGAAACTGCCGACGGTGCTATTATGTTTATTCCTGCAGAAGCAATATTTGCTGAAATACATACTAACCATATTGATCTAGTAGAGCTTTCGTATCGTAAAAAAGTATGGATGGTATCTCCAACTACTATGATGGCAATATTAACAACCGCCAGTTCTGTGTTAAAAGATCAGGCTACTAGAAAAAATATTGCTGCTATTCAAGAACATTTACGAGTTTTATCTCAGGACTTTCAACGCTTTAACGAAAGAATCAATAAACTTACTAAACATATAGAATTAAGTTGGCAAGACGCTCAATTAGTACAAACTTCTGCTCAAAAAATTTATAGTAAATTTAATAAGATAGAACAAGTAGATTTAGTAGAGATAGAGTAATCTGAACGCCAAGACCAATTTAACGCGCATTGCAAATTGGTCTTGACTATTCTGCAATGTATGTTAAAATAGTCTTAAGAATCTAATGTTATTCTAAGGATTTATTTTAATAATAACCATGGAACGACTTTACCAAAATATAATATCTTGGCATTTTGATAGATATCAACAAATGGTATTTTTAGCCGGCCCTAGACAAGTTGGCAAAACTACTGTCAGTAAAGTATTAAATACTTTTAACGATCAATTTTACTATTTAAACTGGGATATTGATAAAGATCGAGCATTAATTTTAGCTGGACAAACTAAAGTTGCACATACAATAAATTTAGATCTTTTACAAAAACGACGTCCCATAATTGTTTTTGATGAAATTCATAAATATCCAAATTGGAAAAATTTTTTAAAAGGTTTTTTTGATGCATATCATGAAAAAATTTATATTTTAGTTACAGGTAGTTCTAGATTAGATATTTTTCGTGAAGGTGGAGATAGTTTAATGGGGCGTTATTTTGTGTATCGTATGCATCCAATAACTGTTGCTGAATGTGTAAGAACTAATGTTATACACCAAGAAATATCCAAACCAACTCTAATTGATGATCAAATATTTAAAAATTTATTGAATTTTGGCGGATTTCCCGCTCCTTTTCTAAAAAAAAATACTCAATTTTCTAATAATTGGAAAAGATTACGTAGACAACAATTATTTAGAGAAGATATTCGCGATTTAACTAGTATTCAAGAAATTAGTCAATTAGAAATTTTAGCAGGATTATTAAAAGATCACACTGGTCAATTATTAAATCTTAGTAATATTTCGCAACAAGTAGGTGTATCCATAAATACCACAAAAAGATGGCTAGATACTTTAGAAACTTTTTATTATTGTTTTCTAATCCGTCCATATAATAAAGCCGTAATACGTAGCATCATTAAAGAACCAAAAGTATATTTATGGGATTGGTCTGATGTTATTGAACTTGGTGCAAGATGCGAAAATTTTGTAGCAGCTCATTTATTAAAAGCAACCCATTGTTGGACTGATTTAGGATTAGGAGAGTACGGGCTTTATTTTGTACGCGATAAAGACAAACGAGAAGTTGATTTTTTAATTACCAAAAATAATATCCCTTGGTGTCTTGTAGAAGTTAAAAATTCTAAAAATAAAAGTATTAGTGAACATTTATATCGTTTTAAACTTCAACTAAACGTACCGCATGCTTTTCAAGTAGTGTTCGATGCAGAACCAGTCGATAAAGATTGTTTCGAAATTTTCGATCCAATTATTGTACCTGTACAAACATTTTTGTCGCAATTGGTGTGATAAAAATCATCTCCGCCATTTAGTTTCGAAACCAACATCTTCCAGATAAATACCTTTATTAATTAATTGCTGTCTAATTAAATCAGCCTGTTGCCAATTTTTTTCTTTACGGGCTTTATTACGCTCTGCTATTAAATTTTGAATTTCTTGTTCAGAAATATTATTATTTTCTAAATGACCATGCAAAAAACTCTCGCAATCAACCATTAATAAACCTATAGATTGGGCTAATTTTTTTAATATTACCCCTAACAAACTAGCTTGCTCTAACGATTGTTCTTTAATTATATTAATCTCTTTAGCTAATTCAAATAACACTGCTATTGCTTCTGGAGTGTTAAAATCATCGTTCATGGCTGTTATAAATTTTTCGGTAAATTTTTCGTTATAGTCTATATTATTTATATTTTGGTTTATGCTTTGTTCTGGCAATTCACGTAATGCTAAATATAATCTATCTAAAGAATTTTTAGCAATTTGCAATCTATCATAAGAAAATTCTACTTGACTACGATAATGAGCAGATAACATCCAATAACGCAACACTTCTGGGTGAACTGTTTTTAATACATCTCTTATAAGGGTAAAATTCCCTAAAGATTTAGACATTTTCTCTTTATTAATTTGTAAAAACCCTACATGCATCCAATAATTAACAAATTTACTAGCATTAGCCGCTTCAGATTGAGCGATTTCGTTTTCATGGTGAGGGAAAATTAAATCGAAACCACCACCATGAATATCAAAATTACTGCCTAATAAATTTAAAGACATAGCGGAACATTCTATATGCCAACCTGGTCTACCATATCCCCACGGTGAATTCCAACTAACCTCAAGCTGATCTGTTAACTTCCATAATACAAAATCTTGTGATTCTTGTTTAGAGTTCTGTACGTGCTCCTCTACTCTTTCACCTTCTTGCATGTTATCTAAATTACGCTTAGATAACATACCGTAGTCTTTAAATTGACTGATACTATAAAAAACATCCCCATTACTGCCGATATAAGCATATTTTTTATTCAATAAAATTTTAATTAAATCAATTATATTAATAATAAATTCGGTAGCTTTTGGTTCGCTGGTAGGTTTTAATAAATTTAATGCATCAAAATCTTGGTGCATTGCTTTAATAAATTGTTCTGTAATTACATTAAACGGCTGATTACTTTCTTTAGCTTTATTTAAAATTTTATCATCAACATCAGTAATGTTACGTACAAAATTTATGTTATATCCTAAAAAATTTAAATACCTAACAACTGCATCAAAAAACAAATAAGTACGAGCATGCCCAATATGACAATAATCGTAAACTGTTACTCCACAAACGTAAATTCCCACTTCTTTAGGTTTAATTGGAATAAATTCTTGTTTTTTTTGATTAATAGTATTATAAATTTTAAGCATTTAAATATTGTCTTAAAATATAAACTGCACGAGTTTTTATACGCTCCGGTCCTACTAATTCAAAAATTTTATTTAATTCTGGCCCAAAAGTTTTACCAGTAAAAATTATTCTTAAATTTACAAATAGCCCTTTACCTATAAAACCAGCTTTTTTTAATTTATTGCATAATTCAGGAAAATCTTGCTTATTTTCCATATTGTCAATAACTATTTGCAAAAAATTAATATTAATAGTCTTTAATATATTTTCAATATCATCAGATATTTCTAATTCTGCAAAATTATCGGTAAAAAACGCTTTAGCCCATATTAATGCTTCTTGCGGCATTACAATATTATCTTTAATTAAGCTTAAAAAAGCTGATAATTTATTTTTATTATTATTAAATATATTTAAAAAATTTATATCTTTCTGTAAAATTTCTAATAATTCATCTTCTTTAATTAATAACATTGCTTGCTTTTGCCAAAATTTTAAATGACCTATATCATGCTTAGCAGAGTTAGAACTAATATGCTTCAAATTAAAATTTAAAGATAATTCTTCCAACGACAACAAATGATTTTCTTGTGAGGTATAGACATGTCCTAATCTGGCTAAATAATTTAATATTGCTTGTGGTAAATATCCTTCTTGTAACAAATCTTGTATAGATTGACTGCCGTTTCTTTTAGATAATTTTGGTGTTCCATCCGCACCATTAATTAATAAAGAAAAATGCCCATATTGAGGAGCTTTTAGTCCTACAGCTTGTAAAATAAGTAATTGTCTAGGAGTGTTACTAACATGATCTTCACCTCGCAATACATGAGTTACCCCCTGCAACACATCGTCGATAACACTACAAAACATAAAAGACGATGCTCCATCTTGACGTTTAATCACAAAATCCCCAAAGTCATTACTATTAAACGTCTGCTTGCCTTTTATTAAATCGTCAAACTCTACTACGATATTTTTAGGTACCTTAAACCGCCAACATGCTAATTCTTTGTTATCTAGTTTTTTTTGAACTTCTTCTTTGGGTAAATTAAGACAAGTACCAGCATATCTAGGCGGTAATCCCTGAGATAATTGCACTTTACGCATTAAATTAAGTTTTTCTTCGGAACAAAAACAACGATACGTTAAATTTTTACTATATAACTCTTCGTAAAACCGCTCGTAGATAGCTGTTCTTTGCGATTGATATACAATTTCTCCATCCCAATTTAAACCTAGAATTCTAAAATCTTCCAGTAAAGAAGCTATATATTCTGGTTTAGAGCGTTCTCGATCGGTATCTTCGATACGTAATAAAAACTCCCCTTTTTGATTTTTAGCAAACAAGTAACTAAATAATGCTGTACGCAAATTACCAATATGCATAAACCCAGTAGGGCTAGGGGCAAATCTACTTTTTATAATTTTTTTTACTTCTTTCATAAATTTCATGCTTTAATCATTATATCGCAAAATGTATTATAAGATTTAGTTTAATGCAACTGTTACAGTTTAGCGATATGACTATTTTTTTTATTTATATTCTAACCAAGATTTAATGCAGGTTTGAGTATAAATTTTATCAAAAATTTTACACCATTGTTCAACGGAAGAGAAGGTGTATAGTCTTCTTCAATGTTTCTTCAGTTGATCAAAAATAATATTTATTAAAAAAGGTTAAAAAACAATTGCAATCCTTATCAAGTATATTTCCATCAATAGTTTTAATGCTAACATAACATGATATACACTTGATTGTGTTAGCTAAATACTTTATTATCATCAAAAATAAATAATATCAAGGGTATATTTGTAAATGTTTAAAGTTAATTTTTTGTATAATGTAGCAGTACGTCTACACAAAGAAAAAGATCCTGTATTTTCATCTTGTTCTGCTTATTTAAAACCTATAGAACACAAAGACAGTACTACTGGTAGTATAATTCGTAAAGCGATAATTATAGACATTACCTCTCCCCCAGAAAAAGATCTTGATTTAAATAGAGAAGGATATAGGTACCATAATAGACATGTCACAGTAGATTATTTGTATCTTTCAACTAGATTACCACATCATCCTGGTTTTGAATATTGTTTACATTACAAAGAAACATATACTAACGGACGTGATTTTCTAGAAATACGTACTTATCTTGATGACAAAAAGCGTCCATATATCGATGCCAAAATATGTTCACCAGATCCTGACGACGAAAAAAAACACACTTACACTTCATATGGTTTGTCATCAAATAAACAAGATTTACTATTAGCAAATAGTAAAATTGCTGGCGATATATTATTTAAATTACTACAAGAACAAAAGCGTTTATATACAGACTGGATGGAAGAATCTTATAAACTAGAAGATAAATTATGTGAACAACGAGAAATATATTTAAATAATTCCACGGTTAAAAACTTAGAAAATTATAAGAAAACTATGGAATATTTTAATTTACTTATAGAAAAAATCAATCGCTTATTATCAGTAGATAAACAAAAAGATATGAGGGCTACATTTATAAAAAAAGATTTTGAAAAAATGCTTGAATTTGCACAAAACCAAGCTAGTAAAAAAGTTAAAAATCCTGTAAAAAAAGATGACGACAGTGATAACGAAATAGAATGTTTGATAGATACAACTAAACATCTAAAATTATCAAAACCTAAAGAAAAAAATCCAATCGATAAACTTAAAGCATTATCCATAGAATTAGAAAGCTACTCTGCCAAGCCTTCTCTAAAATGGACTGATTTAATTAATATCAAAGAAATTATAGAAAAAATTCAGAATGAATCTTTATGTATATTACTAGACCAAGAAAATCTATTACACAAAAATGAAAAAATCCGACAATTTGTATTACATTTAAGAAATACTACTTACGCTACAAACAAGCAAATTATCTTGCAATTGTATGATGCATTTAAACAGGCTTGTTTAAATGGTGACTTTGAAGCAGTAAAATTAATTTTTGAGCATGTGCAATCTAAAATAGACGAACAATTATTACTTGATATTTTAGCAAGTGGCATAAATTTACAACAACTTAATGATGCCGAAGCCCAGAAAACCAATAGAAAAATAGTTAATATTTTAACATTTTTGTTCAAACAATCGCCACTTTATAAACTTGTTATCACCACTTTAGATACAACTAGGTGTTACCTGCAATTCAATATAGACGTAGCTACCGGGCCAGATAGCTATAAAAGATACCATATAAAAATAACCACTTTAATAATATTGGCAATGCACAATAACTTATTATTATTCAAATTGTTATTAGAACAAGGCATACCTGTTAACCAACCTAGTTTATTATTTGTTGATTCAGAACAAAAAATGCTTGAAATAAAGGCGTGTTGTTATATTACTGATATGTTTAATTTAAAAAACATTAATGATTTTATCAATTTATTATTGCAATATGGTGCTATGGTTAATGAAAGCAATATGTTAATGGTATGTGAATATCAACCAAAAGTTGTTTCTGAAATACCATTACAACAATTTTTTTCTATAGCTCAACGTTTAGCCAATAAAAGCTCTGGAGGAAAATTAACATATTATAGCCTTACCCAACCACATACTATAAATCTAACTTCTCTTAACCCAGCTTTATTTTATTTTGTCCGCGGACATGCTCGCAAACGTACTTTATTGTCCAAAGATATTGATTTTTTAAAAGATTATTTAATAAAACGTAGCGATGTGAACGAAATTTTGCTTGCGTTAGGACAATTAGTATTTTTTTATTGTGTAGGTATGCCTAAAATAATCATAAGAAGAAGCGAAAGCGAGGGTTCGAAAAGAAATATTTTTTTTAATAGTGACACACCGGAAATACCACATAACACTGGTAATCCAACAAATATAGTATATATGTACTCTCTTAACTCAAAATTATCCGATCAAAAAACACGAGATAATATGGTCACGATTATTAATTTATTATACGACCAATTAATAACTATTTTTAATAGTTGCCGTATATCAAACGCTCATGAAAAAATTAATCTATTTGTTAACATAATGTTATTACAGAATAATACTATTAAAGAACAAATGCCTATAAGTAGTTATACTGACAATATCCTAGTTTTATTCAATATAATATCACTGAGAAGTGCCTGTCTTAATGTAGCCCGTTGGTTATTTTCTGTTAAAGCTTCTTTGACTACTGATGATATAGAGCAAATTAAACATATAAATATTAAGCTAGCAGATTTATATGATGAAACTCCTCAATCTTTACAGATCCAATTATTTAATGGTTTATCAACCGAAAATCCCGAACAAACTGCAAATAGAGATAACTTAGAGCAATTTAACCAGACAATATTAGATTCTTGGTTTACTGGCCACGGAAAAACCTTGACTAAAAGCCTTTATATCAAACCATAAATAAGATAATTGTTATCTCGCAAAATGTATTATAAGATTTAGTCTAATGCAACCATGACAGTTTTTAACGATATGACTATTTTTTTCATTTCAGACCTACATTTAGACGAAAAATACCCCAATAGCTATACGTTATTTGCTAATTTTTTTAATAACCTACCAAATGATACCAAAGCTGTGTACATTTTAGGAGATTTATTTGAATATTGGATTGATGATCGTTTAGATAACCCATTTTTAGCTGAGATTAAACATATTTTTAAAACTGCTGCTAATAAAACCGCTATTTTTTTTATTCATGGCAATAGAGATTTTCTAATAGGCAACCATTTTGCTAAACAAGCTAATATTAAGATTTTACCTGGATTTTATCAAACTAACATACAAGGACATGAAGTACTATTAACTCATGGCGACTCGCTTACTCCAGACAAAAGACATCAGTATTTTAGCAAAATAATTCGTCATCCTATAGCTTATGGTATAGCAAATATATTGCCTATTAATTTAAAATTAAATATTGCTAAAAAATTAAGGGATATTAGTAAAAATAGGTTTAAAACTAATAAAGATCCAAAAATTTATGACATTTGTCAACTAACTATGAAGAACGTTTTACAACACTCCACTGCTAAAATTTTAATTCACGGACATACACATAAGCCTAATATTTATAATTTTACTATTGATAATAAAATTTTCACTAGAATTGTTCTCGGCAGTTGGGGCGACACCGCACAAATTTTAGTGTTTAATAAAGATGGCTATAAATTAGAGACTATCAGTATATAAATTAAGTGCGAGAAAAATAATATGGCTATTATATTATCCCCATTAAAAAAAGCTTTTTTAAGTTTAACAACAGCTGTTGATAGAGCAAAGTTAAATCCAAGTGATTTAGAGGTAAGAGATGCATGTATTCAACGTTTTGAATATACTTATGAACTTGCAATTAAAATAATTAAGCGCTTTATAAAGGAAGAACAATCTGCAACAGAAAATATTAATCAATTAAATTTTCGTGATCTTTTAAGGTTAGCCGGAGAAATTGGCCTTATTAACACTGTGGAGCCTTGGTTTGAATTTAGAGAAGCTAGAAATCAAACAAGTCATACTTATGATGATAATAAAGCAACAGAAGTATTTAAAGTTATTATAAATTTTATTCCACATATTCAAACTCTTATAGAACAACTAAATCAACGAATAAAAAAACATGATTGATGTAAAATCAGAACATTTAGAAATTGTAACTAAAATTTTAAAAAAACACTTACATAAACAACAAGTTATTGCATTTGGTTCTAGAGTAAATAATACTGCAAAACCATTTTCTGACTTAGATTTGTGTGTGATAGGTAATCAACCATTATCGTTAAAACTGCTAGTAGAATTGCGCGAAGCATTTTCTGAATCAGATCTATCTTTTAGAGTAGACATTGTGGATTGGGCTAATATTAGTCAAGAATTTAAAACAATTATCATGAAAAATTCAATAAAAATTGATTTTTAAAAATTTAACAAACAGGTAAATTATGCAGGAACAAGAAGATCTCTACACCCCAATGATCAAACAATATTTACAAATTAAATCGCAATATAAAAATTATTTATTGTTATACAGAATGGGCGATTTCTATGAATTATTTTTTGATGATGCAATTAAAGCTGCCAAATTACTAAATATTACTTTAACTAAACGTGGTAAAACCCCAGAAGGGCACGCCATTAAAATGGCTGGAGTACCTTACCATGCTGTAGACAATTATATAGCAAAATTAATTAAACATGGCGAAACTGTAGTTATTTGCGAACAAACCGGTGAAGTAAATTCTAAAGGGCCAATTGAACGTAAAGTAACTAGAATTATTACTCCAGGTACTGTTACTGAAGAAGAATTATTACCAGCTAAACAAGCCAATCTAATCATTAGTATTTTACAATCTAATACTACCTTTGGTATTGCCATTTTAGAAATTAGCACTGGCTTATTTAAAATTTCAACAGTACAAAATCATAATGATTTAATTAGTGAATTAGAACGATTACAACCAGCTGAAATAATTATTCCAGAAAATCTAGAAAACTATAAAAAAATACTCAATATAACAACTGCAATTAATGCTATAGAACAATTACAGTTCACTGAAGCAAAAGCTATATTATCTTTAGATCAACATTTTGGAAAAAATTTTTATTATAAATTTAAAGCTAACCAACCAGAATATATTCTTGCTCTTTGTGCAGCCGGCGCCTTACTTTACTACGTAAAATTTATGCAAAATAACGATTTACCGCATATTAAAAACTTATCTATAGAACATCATCAAGACAGCGTAATAATCGATCAACAAACTAGAAGAAACTTAGAAATTACTAATAATCTTTATGCTTCTAATATTGGAGACAAAAAAAATACTTTGCTGGCTATTTTAGACCATTGTAAAACTGCGATGGGTAACAGATTATTATTTAATTGGTTAAACAGACCAATCCAAGATCATAGTATTTTAGAACAACGTTATATTGCTGTCTCAGAATTACAAAAAAATCAGATCTACGAAGAATTCGGCAATTTATTAAAACAAATTAGTGATATCGAAAGAATTATTAGCAGAATTGCTATATTAAATGCTAAACCTAGAGACTTAATACAACTTAAACAAGCTTTTTCCTATCTGCCAGATCTAATTCAACTTCTTAGCTCTAGTCCAGTTAATAGTTTATTACTTAAAGCTATATTAGCTAATTTAGATGCTTTTCCAGATCTATATAAAATGATTGCTAATGCTATAGTAGAAAATCCACCTCTTTTATTAAGAGACGGCAATGTAATTGCCAACGGTTATAATCAAGAACTAGATAGCTTAAGAGCAATTTATACTGATGCCGATAATTATTTAAATACTATAGAAACACAAGAAAAAGAAAAAACCAAAATTTCTACTTTAAAAATTGGATTTAATAAAATTCATGGTTACTACATAGAAATAAGTCGCAATCAAAGCAAATTAGCACCAAGCACTTACATAAGACGACAAACTTTAAAAAATGTCGAGCGCTTTATAACTCCAGATCTTAAACAATTAGAAGATCAAATCTTAAGCAGTAAATCTAAAGCTATTTCCTTAGAAAAATTTCTTTTTGAACAACTATTAAAATCTCTACAACAACATATTATTAAGCTGCAACAAACAGCCCATGCTATAGCTAGCTTAGATGTTTTAAATAATTTTGCTGAACGCGCCGCTACTTTAAATTGGTCTAAACCTACTTTGAGCGAAACAGCCCAAATTAATATTATAGCTGGCCGCCATCCGGTAGTAGAACAAGTACAGACCGCCACGTTTATTCCAAATAATTTATTATTAAATGCACAAACTAAAATGCTCATTATAACTGGACCGAATATGGGGGGCAAATCTACTTATATGCGCCAAAATGCTATAATAATTTTATTAGCTCTTATTGGGAGTTTTGTTCCGGCACATTCTGCCACTATAGGACCAATAGATCGAATTTTTTCTCGCATTGGAGCAAGTGATGATTTAGCTCAAGGTAAATCAACATTTATGGTAGAAATGACAGAAACGGCTAATATACTAAAACACGCCACCCCTAAAAGCTTAGTTATTATCGATGAAATAGGTAGGGGTACTAGTACTTTTGATGGGTTATCTTTAGCTTATGCTATCGCTAAAGATTTAATTGAAGTTAATAATTGTTTTACTTTATTTGCGACTCATTATTTCGAATTATCAAATTTACCAAAAGAAAATAATCAAATAGCTAATGTACACTTAAGTGCTATAGAACAAAACGGGGCGTTATTATTTTTATATACAGTAGAACCAGGAGCTGCAGCTAAAAGTTTTGGATTACAAGTAGCAAAATTAGCTGGTATTCCAGAAAATGTTATTAAAACAGCTAGTATAAAATTATTAGAATTAGAAAGAGAACCTACTATTGGAAAATTATGAGTTTTAATAATTTGCATGGCTTACCGAGAATTGCTTTTATGGTACTAAAAAGTTAAGAGTATTTAGTATATGTTTTTTAAATGCTCTTTATTACTATAATTAAAATGTACAATATGACCTAAAATATTTTTAATTTGCTTGCGTTTTTCTTCCAAATCATATTCTTGCTGCAAATTCATCCAAAAATCTGGGGATGTACCAAAAAATTTTGCTAATCTTAAAGCAGTATCCGCAGTAATAGATCTTTTTTCTAATACAATTTCATTAATTCTACGTGGAGGTACATTTATAGATCTAGCTAATTTGTTTTGGCTTAAACCCATTAACAATATAAATTCTTCTCTTAAGATTTCTCCTGGATGTATATTTTTTAATTTGCTCATAATACCTATTCCTCAATGATAATCTAAAATTATAACTTCTTTTGCATCACTACCTTCCCATTTAAAACAAATACGCCATTGGTTATTAATCCTTATACTAAATTGCTCTTTTCTAGTACCATTTAACTTTTCTAGACAATTTCCTGGTGGTACTTGTAAATCTTTTATATTTTTTGCTGCACAAACCATACGTAATTTTCTTCTTGCTAGTTGTTGCAAACCTTTAGAAAATTTTCTTGAATATACTCCATTCCAAATTTTTTCTGTTTCTTTACAACTAAAAGATAAAATCATAGATGTTAAATATAACATTAAACATTATATAACGCAAGTCGTTATCATTTTGGTTTGACAAGAGCGTATATAAGTATTGAGACGCAAAAATAATAATGATATAATCACCACTTAGTGTAATTAGCAGTGGTTATTAAATGATCGGGTTTGATTTTGGAAGTAGCAAAAAATATCACTACCAAAGTGTGTCGTATACGCCTTGTCCAGTATGTCTCAATAATTCTTACTATATATTTGAAATAACATCTAGGAAACAAGGTAATTATTTTAGCTTAAGTTGTAAAAAGTGTAGTTCGGAAATATTTTATAGCGATATTTCCCACATTGTTAATAACTATAAAGTTATGGATGAACATCAATATAGAAAACATGCAAATAGAATATTTTCATATGTTTTTTTTGTTTTACTAGTGAGTGTAATTGGATACACTGTCTATCATTATGGCAATGAGCACTATCAAAGATACAATAAGTTTCTAGCCTATAACATAGATAATAAACCATCATTAGATAAATTATGTGTCGATGACTTTCTAGTAATGAAACATCCGGAACCTGAAGAGAATGGACATATAATGGTCAAAATTGTAGAAGTCAATAACCAACATATTCTTGTTCAATTGTCTAGGCATATTTATGTAAAAAAGCAAGATTTAGTAGATGTAATTATTTATAAAAATTATGGTAAAAAAGAATCTGAACTTTCTGATAAAACATATAAAATCTCAAAAACTGATTTTAATGAATTTTTTATTAATAATGCAATATTGCTACATAAAAAAAGTGGAGAAAAATAATGATTGTGATGCATGGTACAAAATCATTAAATTTGAAAAAATCTATTCAAATAAAAATTAACCCTTGCGTTGAATGTAAATGTGATACGTTTATTGCTAATGCGATACAGCTATATAAACATATTTATTTTATCCCGATATTTCCGCAAGAAAAAATATTTTACCTAACCTGTATAAAATGCCAGGTGGTGCTACAACTACGTAACTATAAAAAGCATTTACCACAATATAGATTCAGGGAATTTAAGACACCAACTTGGCTTTACATATTTCCAGCACTTTTGATTTGCTTTATCCTTTATGGGATTTTCTGCTAGGCAAGGGTATCGCGTACTCTGGCATAAGCGTGCTTTTTTATTGAATTTGTTTAATTTTTATTTTCCACTTCTTCATCTAAATTCTTAAGATGCTTACCTAAAATTTCATCAACAATCACAACCTTTTCTTTAGAATGTAACATAAGAACAAGATAAATTGTTTCACCTTTGTACTGTTTCAAAACAATACGACCACGATTTTTAGGTCCGACCACATCAAATTCATAACGAGCAAAATTATTTTTTATATTAAAATTAAAAAAAGAATTTATTTGAATAGGATGCCCAAGAAGATCCGTAAGCTTTTCTGTGTTATTTATAGTATGACTTATTTTGGTATATGTTTTGCCATACTTAATATCGTATATAGTATATCCAAAAAATGAAAAAGTTGGTATAAATATTACACTATACATAATTATAAAAATTATACCGACTTTATTCCATCTGCGTTGTTGTTCAATAAATATATGATAATTTTTATGTTTATCTATTTTCCATGCCCATTCATTTCCTTTAAACCCAAGAATAATTCCAATTAAGAAACCAATTCCAGGAATAATAGATAAAATAGCCATCCCCCAAAAACCATGAAAAATTGTCCAGAAAAATGTAAGAATAAAAGGACCCCAATTCCAACCTTTAACCTTTGGTTCAGATAGATTAGTAATCGGTGTTTCTATCTTAGAGCTTTCCATAAATCTATTCTGTCCCTTAGTACCAGGCAACATTATTAATACAATCTCAGAAATAAAAAATGGTGTAATCCACAACAAACCATGTATAACAACGTTAAAAAGCGTAATTGGTATAATCTCATAAATAGGACTAAACAGCAAAAATGGTATAATCCACCAACCAGATATATCAACATCATGTAACCTAGCTATAGAACACATTAATTTTGCAACCCAAATAAAAAGTAAAAACACATAAAAAAATGTGTTGTTCCTAGTGCCAACAATATCAGATATAGCTACTGTTAATATCAGAACAAGTATCGCACTAAAAAACATAAACGTAACTATGATTAAATAATCTGTTCTACATAATCTATTGGGTATTTTTAAAAAATGCATAGCACTGATCAATAAAGACATTTGTTAAACACCTCCAAACTTAGTTTTGTATCGTGACACCATCATTTACAACCATAATCATTTTTAAAAATTACGTATATTAATTATCATAAACCATCTTATTTATTTGGGGTTGGTCCGCTTTTCTTTGTTATTTTACATTTAAAACTAGAATTCTTATTGGCTAGTTTTTCGATACCACTAAAAACTTCCAATGCACTTTTAGTCTCAACACTACCACCTACCGTACCAAATGTCGCACTAACATTTCCTTCACACTGCAAACAATTATCTCTGACACATATTGGATCTGTTTTTAGAGTAACGTTCAAACTAGCTGCAGAACACTGCAAAGAACCACTAAAATTAGCTCCGGCCGGCTCTAAAATAAGAGCATTTTCTACATATGCGTTACAACTTAAAATATTTACGTTTGCATTGAAATTTTCCCCCATCTTTAAATGGGCCACATTAATTCCAAAAACACCTCCACATTGTACATTAGAATTTGGCGTTAAGTTACTAAAATTAAAACTATTGATATCACAATTTCCTGTTGCATAAGAAGTTAGCCCTACATTAACGTCATTAGTACCTACTTTAGCAACATCATAAGCTCGAGCTGTATGTTTTTGCCTAGGGAATAAAGCCAGTTCAACTGAATTAGACGACACATAAGTACCAGGATCAAAATCATTCCTACTCTTTGCAATTGTTGAATGATCAAACATCCAAGTTGATTGTGCCCTATATAAATATTTATCTATATCAATATCATCTTGCGCAAAAGTACTACGCGCTTCTTTCCAATTTCTATACAATAATTTAGATTTATTTAAAATCCAAGTTGGTTGAGCGTTGTCTACATTAAAGTTATTCGTGTCTTCTACACTACTTCTTGCTTCTTTCCATCGTTCTGACCAATTTTTTCTAGGAATTTGCTGTCCTGGTATACTGGTGTCTTGACCACTACTTTGTTCTATCCCATCATCCGCATAAGCTGCCGGCATAAAAAAATCCGCCACAGAACTCCCAACCCTACTCATAAAACTTGATTGTTTTTGCTGTACTGCTTGGCTCTCTACTAAATCATTGTTGTCTATTACTTGACGATTTTTTGGCTCATAAAAACTCAATATTCCATTAAACAACCCAGCTTTATCCAACCAAGATGCAGTTATTTCTTGCCTACGTTCAGTTTGAGTATTTTGTTGAGTTTGTTGTTCTGCCGCTTGTTTTAATTTTTCTTGCTCTTGTCTTTCTAACTCTAATTTTTCTTTCTCTAAAGTCTCTTTAGCTATTGTTGTTGCTTTAGCCATTTCCGGAT
>Ga0116135_1000266_pt1 | contig 28665 bp, 29 predicted proteins | sample June2015DPH_20_1_FD_89738 | JGI IMG/M metagenome (GOLD analysis project Ga0116135, IMG submission 89738) | Peatland microbial communities from SPRUCE experiment site at the Marcell Experimental Forest, Minnesota, USA - June2015DPH_20_10 | ecosystem: Environmental > Terrestrial > Soil > Wetlands... | reverse complement strand
TTTAGCGGCTCCTGTTGGCCGAAGGGCATCTGACGCGGCGGGTGTTCGCGGCGATTCTTGGCGGATGCGGGCTCTGCCATTGCCGGTAACTCCGGCCGCGGTAGGGAGCATAGCGCGCTTTTCCTGGTGCTGGCAAGACTTTACGGCAATCCAATTGGCAAAAAGTCGGTCGCAATCGGGCGATTGCTGTATACTACTGAAAGCTGGGAAGCCAAAATGGAAATCCCGGACACCGAGATCAGCCAATTCCGACGATCGGGGGCTGAGTAAATCATGCTCAGTTATAACCGCTATGTTTTCTGCAATGCCGTATTGGCGCCCGCCCTTCTCATCCTCCCCGCGTTATCTGCACAATCGCCCGCGCAACACCATGCAGTCGTCGAATGGTATGCGGAGTTGTCGGCGGCCAGGAACCCGGCCAGCGGCGCTCAGGCCCAAACCGTTCAGACTCGTGCCACGGGCAAAGTGACGGTTGACGTCGATTTTCCCCATAAGACCGTGACCTTCCACGTGGACGTCAAGGACATTTCAGACGTTGCAAAAATAGAAGTGCGCTCCGATCTCTCCTCCGGTGAGCTTGCGGGGCCGACGATCTTCACCATCTATGACGCTCACGATGGACCTTTCACAGGGTCGTTGACCAAGACTGTCACAGGCAAGGCGTTCGATTACGTCACGGCCCCAATTCTGAACAGTCGGGCCGGAATTGTAATTACCACGGGCACAAATCCGGACGGCGAAATAACTGGCCAGATCGTTATGCACAAACGTTACGAAAAATAGTGGGATGCATACGCGCGCCCTCCGCGCTAATTGATGAACTGAATTTTCTGCTCAAAGGGGATTTTGAGCACCAGGAGAGCTTTCAATGCCTCTCAACACCACGCGCCCCGGCGGGAATGGCCGACCGTTACTTGCCTCGTGCAAAGGCGCCTTGTTTTCGGGCGTATTTTCGACCGCCCTATTCGTCATGGTGTCGGGTTCCGTATTGGCGCAGGTCGCTGTACTGACTCAGCACAATGACAACAGCCGCACGGGATCAAACACCCATGAAACTTTGTTGACGCCTTCGAGCGTGAACAAAACCAACTTTGGAAAACTGTTCAGCTACAAGCTGGATGATCAAACCTACTCTCAGCCGCTGTATGTCCCAAATTTGACCATGGCGGTCGACAAACAGGCGCACAATGTGGTCCTGGTTACGACCGTCAACAACTCCGTGTACGCCTGGGATGCTGACAGCAATACCGCGAATGGCGGAATGCCCCTCTGGCTGAAGAACCTCACGCCATCCGACGCGAGGCCGCCGAACATACAGGACATGGACGCGATCGGCGCATGCGGCGGGAACTATCACGACTTTGCGGGGAACTTCGGCATTGTCGGAACGCCGGTAATCGATGCCACAAATAATGCCATGTACCTCGTCGCCCGCACGGTCGAAAAGGGAACTTTCGTGCAGCGTCTGCACGCGCTGGATATCCGCGACGGGAAGGAGATTCTCGGCGGTCCTATCGTTATCAGTGGAACCTACAATGGCGTGGTGTTCGGCCCAGGGTCGACTCCCAGTCCTCCACAATTGCAAAACCAGCGCGCCGCCTTGGCGCTGGTGAAGGGCGTGGTCTACATCGCGTGGTCGTCGCACTGCGACAATGGCGACTATCATGGGTGGGTCATGGGTTACAAGGCATCCGACCTGACCCAGCGGACGGCCTGGAACGACAGTCCCAGCGGCAGCATGGCGGGCATCTGGCAGGGCGGCCAGGGCGCCACCGTGGATGCGGCGGGGGATCTTTACTTCTTGACCGGGAACGGCTCGTGGGACGGGACGGATAATTTTGGCGAAAGCGCCATTCAGCTCACCACCAATTCCGCCGGCGCCCTGCGCATCGGAAAATACTTTACGCCGTGGAACTATCTACAGCTGAACCACGGGGACACTGATCTGGGTTCCGCCGGGGCAGTGCTGATTCCTGGAACCTCGCTACTGGTCGGCGGCGGGAAACAAGGAATGCTTTATGTAATGGACACCAAAGTGATGGGAGGTATTACCCAGGGCTCGCCAGACAATGTCGTGCAGGAGTTTCAGGCGACGTTTATTAAGAACGGTGGATCAACATTGCATATCCATGGAGGACCGGTGTTCTTCGACGGCGGTTCCAAGGCGCAGTACGTCTACCTATGGGGCGAGAACGACCATTTGCGAGCCTATCAGTATTCGAATCCGCTCAACTCCTTCCCCGCCAGCGGCACGGGCCCACCACCCACCGGCCCCTTGTTCAATTCGACGGCGGTCGCGCAAAGCTCAATGCTCGTTCCGCAAATCGGCACCGGCATGCCGGGCGGATTCCTCTCAATTTCCTCGAATGGCACTGCCAACGGGATCGTCTGGGGATTGACTCCTCATGCGTGCGACGCAAATCAGCACGTGGAGCCCGGTGCGCTGTTCGCCTTTGATGCCACGCATTTTTCGGGTTCGGGTTCTCCGCGTACCTTGGTCGACCTGTGGGGCAGCACGCAGAATCTTTCCCGCGACGACGTGGGTTATTTCGCCAAGTTCACGTATCCGACGGTGGCTGCCGGCAAGGTCTATGTCAGCAGTTGGGGCAGCGTACCGGCCGATATTGAGGGTAAGTGTGCGGAGACCTCTCAACCTGCCGCCCCGTCGAACCAGGGACAGTTGTTGGTATACGGCCTGCTCGCAACGCCTGCAAGCTTGCGACCCGATACAAGGCTAACGGTTCCCGCGCTGACAGACGCGGGGTACCCGAATCTTGGCGGCGTTGTCCTCTACGATCAATTGGTGCCGTTTACGCTCAAGGGCCGCGAGGGTGAGGCGCAATGCACCGGAAACCTTCAGGAGCGGGTGGTCCGCTCCACCAATACCGGTAAACTCGATTTCTACTATCGGGTCCGCGACACCGCGGGCGTGGGAGCCGTCGCCAAGATTGACACGAGTTCCTTCGCCGGACTTCCGCTGAGTGTCGGCTACCGAACCGATGGGCTGGGCACGGTGTCACCGCAGATCGCTACCCGAAGTGCCGCGCCCGGGGCATTGATCACCTTCGAATTCGGCAGCCAACCAGTTTCTTGTGCAACACACCAAGAATCTCGTTTCATATTGATCAGTACCGATGTGACCAACTTCGTGCCGGGTGGCAAGGCGAATATTTTTTCGACCACCGGGATCGAGTTCTCCATGCCTGCCGTTATGCCGTGATCGGCCCCGCTAATGCGTACATCTTGCCGGCCGGCGCAAGTCGGGCTGATTATTATCGGAATCGCCAGCGCCTTGTCTGAGTCAGGCGATGCGATGTTGAGCACGCCCCCGCCGGCTCCACGCTATGAGGTCGTCGACCTGGGCATAATCGAACGTCTTGCCGCAGATATCATTCCGGGGCTGAGTAGTTCTGGGAAGATTGTCAGCTGGCGCCAGGGAGATGCGCAGACATTCACTGGGGTGCTGTTTGAAGGCTCAGCGGAGAAATTGCTACGCCCGCCCAAGGGTTATCGAAATAGCTTCGCCTATTCGGTCAATGATCGTGGCAACTCGGTCGGATGGTCTAATACCACCGCAAACCCGGTGGATAGTGCCTCCACTGTACACGCCACGTTCTTCGGTAAGCAGGGTGCCCTGGATCTCGGCACCCTCGGCGGGCTGCGTAGCCGCGCCTACGCCATCAACAACAGCGACGTCATTGTTGGAGTATCCGAGTTGGAGAATAAAGATCAGCGCGCCTTCCGCTACGCTGGAGCCAAGATGGAGCCTCTTGATGCACTGCCCGGAGGTGCGTACAGCGTGGCCTTCGACATCAACAACGCCGGTGTGATCGTCGGGGGTTCTGGTATTCCTTCTATTTCGAGAAAGCCTTTGGTGCATGCGGTGCTCTGGCGCGGAAGCAAACCCAAGGATCTGGGCACGCTCGATGGCTCGGGCAGCAGCATCGCCTACGCGATTAACCGGCATGACGACATAACCGGGGTGTCCGACTTAGGCGAGGAGGAAACGGTCTTTCTATACAGCCGGGGCAAAATGAGCGATCTCGGTATCCGCGGTCACGCCTTCGCCATCAACGATTCGCGCAAGATCGTGGGCACGCTGGCGCCAGAGGGGCGCGGGCGGCCACGCGGCTTTTTGTGGGAAAACGGCATCGTGTGCGACGTCAATACGTTGATCGCAGGCGATACCTATCGGATCGAGGCTGCTTATCGCATCAATGACCGCGGGCAGATTCTGTGCAGCGGAGTCGGCGATGGACACTTGCATGCTCTGTTGCTAAAACCCCACTGATCGGTCCGAGTAGTTGAACTCCCTGAGGGCCCAAAGGGACGCCTGACGGAAGCCTTCTGCAAAGAACATCGAACATGTCGAAGCGCTCTGACGTATCCGCTGTTTTTTTGGGCTTAAGTTAGACAGTCTTATCGGATCATGCCTTGGTTGGCTCGCGAACGATAGTTCCCAAAAAATCAATCCCGAATGCCTGGTCCCGACACGGCGTTCTAGGAGATGACTCCGAAGTGCCGGTGAGATTATGGCGAACTCCGCGCTGCTCAAGACTCCTCGTCACGAGATGGTGATTCCAAGGAATCGTCGAACCGATCACCTGGCCCTTGTACCGAATCGGCATGTCCTCGCATTGTGTTGACGTGTTCAATCGCCTCGCTGCCGCAAAACCGAGGTCATACATTAGCAACTTATGCCGACCGAACACATCATCGCTCTGCTCATCGCAGAGCGCGACAAGCTCAACCGGGCGATTGAAGCTCTCCAGGGGCCCATCAAGAGACGTGGCCGTCCGCCGAAGAATCCCGTCGCTGCCGCTGCCCCGCCGCCTGCTCTCCCCGCCAAGAAGCGGAAGGGCCTGTCCGCTGCCGCGCGCAAGGCACAATCCCAACGCGTGAAGGCGTATTGGGCGGCCAGGCGGAAGAAGGAAGGAGAGAAATAGACGGTTGCTTACGAACGATCCGGCCCTTCGGCGCTACACTGTAACAGTGGAGAGGTAAAGGATACCGCGCCGGAGGCAAATACTTCGGACCGTTGCGAGTCTTGGGCTTCCGTTAGACACCGTGATCATCTTTCGCTGCGCAGCCTCGATATTCATAGCAGCACTGGCTCTTGCTTCAGACCGGCCCAATCATAAGATTGGCGAGAATAGTGCGTTAGCCGGTGCGACGATGCTGGGAGCAGCAACAGTCGACGCGTCGACTTCCTCTGAGGCCCAAACTGCTGCTGGCACCACATTTGTTCATTTCGGGGAGGTAGACCAGGGCGTCTATAAAGGATCGGAACCGAAAACCAACGCAGACTACGAATTTCTTCACGCTCGGCACATCAAATATATTCTCGATTTGGAGCTCCTACCCTCTGTGCGCCATTCGGAGCAGAAGAAGGCCAAACGGTACGGCATTCTCCTCATACACGGTAGACTAAATGCTTCTCCAATTCCACCATCGCATAAGCACATCGAGCGGATAATGGCTATACTCCACAACAAACGTTACCGTCCGATTTATTTCCATTGTGCATATGGCCGCGATCGGACCAGCCTGGTTGCCGCGCTGTACAAGATGTACTTTCTTGGCATGTCGCAGCAAGATGCCTTGCGGTACATGGATGAGTCCGGCTATAAGGACAGCTGGGTCCGTGGCGGGTTAAAGAGATATATTGAAGAACACCCCAGTGTTAGGTCCAAGTGATTTCATTGGGCTCGGGCCGTCTTGGCGATGCAGTAAACAAGTTTGATCATAGTCTCGCGGAGCGGTCAGTTCGACTGCTGTTCGAGATCATGGCGGCAGCAGACCGCGTGTCCATCAAATCCGCATCGTTTGGACTCCGCTACGCCGAGTGCCGCCGCTTCGTAGAGCGAGCTGGCCAGGACTTCGGCGGTGCATGTGGACGCCAGGAGCCATTCTCCCAGCGGTTCGTGGCGTTATTGCTTATCGAAGACGATCGTCGAGTGATTCTTCTTGCCGTCAGGACTGGTACCGGTTCGCGAAATTGTATACGTCTTTCCGTCCTTGGACACGGTGCGTTTGTCTGTATAGACCACCTTGCCATCCTTCTTCCCGGTGGCGTCGATGATCATTGACTCGCTTGAGTGAAAGCTCATCTATCGTCGCAGAGCCGGTCACCTTGCTCGGCTTGCCGTCGAGCGTCGCTTCGTAGCGAACTTGACTGGTTGCCCTTTCTCATCTGTGGTATCAACGGATGCTTTATAGGTCGTACCGTCGGATTCGACGCGAACCCCACCGCTCGCCCCGATTCCGCTGCCAGCCAGTTTCGACTAGGCGGCGTTCAGTTTCCAGGTTCCGGCAAACGGATTCTCAGCGGCGAACAACCCCACCGCGAGTAAACAGATAGCGAATGCTGCTTTGCGCAACGACGGAATGGACATTGAAGTCCCCCTTTCCCCGATCGCTGCGTTATATCTCGTGCTGGGCATTGTGCACTTCATTCTTATGTACCCCGACAAAAGATCACAATGCGCTTAGTACAGAGCTCGCCGCAGGCCGCCGGGCTGCGGGAGAAACCTACTTGAGCCGATCCTGGATGTGGTCCTTGATCCAGTGCGCGTCCCACCACTCCACCGGATTCACTTCCACACCGCCCACCTGCATGGAGAAGTGCAGGTGATCGCCGCCGGCCAAACCGGTCGAGCCGCTCTTGCCCATCACCTGGCCGCGTGTCACCATGTCGCCCTCCTTCACGCTGATCTCGCTTAAGTGCCCGTAAATGGATTGCAACCCGCAGCCGTGATCCACGACAATGCAGTTACCGTAGATGCCCAGCGGCGCGGCCCAGATCACCTTGCCATCATTGGCAGCCACAACCGGCGAATGCGCCGACACCGCAAGGTCGAAACCCAGATGCACCTGTTGATCGACTTTCTTGCTCTTATAAATGTAGCTGCGCACATCGGCGAATCCCGATTCCACTTTTGAGTTGGCCAACTGCAGGAATGACTTCGTCCACAGAAGCTTGTCCGCCGTTTTCCAGCGCAGATCTGCCAGTGTCTGGTTGTTTTGGCGCCGCGTCTCGCCGTTGATTTTAAGGAACCGTGCCAGGAGGTCCCCGCTGCCGTTGGGATCGATCTGATTCACGACCTTGGTTAGAAACTGATCATCGATGACCAGATCCCGCATGCGGAATTTCTTAGGGAACACCTTGAACCAGAACCCCGCTTTGGCCTCAGCTCCGGCTTCGTTTTTCGCGAAAACCAGCGGAACCGTGTCGGTGGGCATATCCCAGGGATAAGCAAATAACGCGAGCCGTTCGTTGGGCTGGCCCGGAACCGGGAAGCTGGCGTAAGTGTTATTTCCGACGCGGACACCGGCTTCGCTCCACGTCTCTGATGGCGTGATCAGAACCATCTCTGATCCGCCTTGATTAATGTAATGCTGGAAACCGTCGGTGGCCACCGAAGGCGGACGCAAGATCACGTTGACATCTGCCGAGATGGCATCGGTCGAAGCACGGAAATCATTCGATTGGACTTCCACGATCAGCCGCGCCTTGCCTTCCTTCAGATTGGGCGCCGGCTTCTTGCCCGCCGTGAATTGGAAGTTCTGATCCGGCTTGTGAGCGCGCCAGAAACTCAGGCGCGTCGAATCGTTGCTGGCCACCTTCAACGTTGTCTGAGCGCCGTCTTGTTCGAGAATTGCGGTGATTCGCCGTGCACCGTGGGGATTCGAGATTCGCACCGTAACGGGGGTGGCTATACCGATCACCTTGGGCAGAGGGGTGAACGTCAGAACCGAATGGGATGAGAGCAGCTGCAGGATTGCGAATGGAATCCCTAACAGAATCAGTAGCAGAACCAAAAGTACAACTAAGAATTTGGTCATCGCTGTTCGGATGGTATCAGATAGCGGAAAGTCCGGCGGAAAGTCAATAAGCGGGACGGAATCGCAATCGCCGTCCGGACGAATGGTGGGGTCGATCTTCTCTCTACCAGTTCCTTGACGCCGTGGAATGAGCCAAGGCGAATCGCCACGCTGCGTGATCAACGCAAACGAGCGTTCGACGTGATTGAGCCACGACGAGTAAGTGGACGTGTTGTCGAGTCCGGCATCTTGGCCGCTGCGCAGCCAGGTGCGCATTTTGTGATGTTTGTGGGTGGCGTAGTTGTCGACAATCAGATGAACCTAGAAGAACGTTCCGTTCGAGGAGAGTCGCTGGACTCTTCTCCTCACCTCCTCAGCCGCTCCTGCAACCGATTCTTCTTCACCTGCTGGTTAGGACTTCTTGCTCCACCCTCCGGCCACGACAGCACTTTCCCCACCGTGACGGTGTGTTCTTCCTCCGGCGCTCTTACGCGAATCCTCAACTGTGTTGCTTGACCAAAAAGTCATTTCCGCAAAAGCGCCGCGCCGGAACGCGGCCATGGCTTCGATTGCGGCCTCGTAGAGACTCTCGGCGGGAACCCGAATGGAGTGCTCAATGCCCTCGGTGTCGGTGAAGGAGACGAGGCAGGAAGGGACGTTGGGCACGGTCTAATTACAGACGAATAAAAGGCGAATCTAACACAGCGGCGGCCCACCTCGTGTGATATGCTTTGTTGGCATGTACCTCAGGAGGAAAGATCATGGTCATTAACAGGTCGATCCATATTGCGCGCTTAGTCTCTGGAATCGCATTACTCGGAGCCAGCGCGGCTCATGCCGACATCATCTCTTCCGATATTGAGCCGGGGGATTTGTTCGGTCCGGGAATTGCGATCGGACTGGTGCCATTTACGGGAGTCTTCAATTATGCGGGAATCGGCTTCACCCCGAGCCAAAACTACACGTTCGATAGCACTGAACTGGCCATTAGCCTGTCTTCCGGACCGAACGTCCTGAACGTCTACCTAATGGGCAGCAGCGGTGGCCTTCCGAGTGGCGTTCTGGAGTCTTTCGATTTGAACGGTGCCCTGTCCACCAACCGCAGCACGTCCCTCCTGACCATCGACTCGGTCACGCATCCGCTCCTAGATGCTGGCGTGCAGTATTGGATTGTCGCGGCGGGCGGCCCGGAGACATTCGCGAGTTGGCAGCAAAACATTCATAACGATATGGGACCAAATGTTAGCGGCTCCAGCTTGACCTCATTCGTGCGCGACTCGGACGCGAATGTGATCGAGGCCTATCAAGTCGACGGAACCGTCGTACCCGAACCTCAGTCGTATATGCTGACGGCGGCCATTGCGCTCATTTTGGTTTGGCGGGCGCGCCGTAGCTAGCCGGCATTGAAATAGGGCGGCACGGGAAGGCACCAACTTTCAGCGATAACGGTGCTACTGCTGGCCATCGTAAGTATTTTTGCCTTCCCATCCGTTCACCCCAGCCAGCCCAACTCTGCGACGTGAGGCGTTCGACAATGATGATGTCATCTACGAGCTCTGGCTAATGGATCGACCTGTCAGACGGGATTCTCACTACACCAACAATAAGTTCACACCGGCATCTCGCTACCGATCCTGCGCAACACTGTCCCTAAGACGACCCCGGCCCGTGTGTGATGGGCCACGAGTCAGGCTTACGCCAGGACAGAGTAGCTTTTCAGCGAAGAACCGGGGCAACCCAAGTTTCACCTCCCTACACGTTTGGGCCAATCACCTTCAGGTGCTATTACGTCCTATGCCCTATAAAACAGCTGGTCCGGTTACTGTATACCGATGGCTCGCTTTCGGACGGCGGGATGACCCGGTATTTGTATTCTCGCTGCGGACGCTCAGAGAGATGCGCGAATCGTAGCGAAGGCGGCACGAGAGCAGCCGAATCAGAACTGAGCCGGGCACTTCACTCACTTCTATGGCAGAGATTCAAGACTTGCTCCGCTCTCATGACGAACTGCGCGCCGCGCTCATCATTGCCGTGAAGCGAATCTGGCAACTCCAGTTCGGACGCAAGGGCGATGTCGTACTTGTAAAGGTAAGCGATGTGCTCCGAGGCGCTGGTTTCGACAGCATCCTTTTCTTTGACCTCGTAGTCCTTTCCTCCTGACAGGATGCTCCAGCCTCTTAAGTACGTGAGGCGGGTTTCGCTGTCGAAAAACACGATAACGGCTCCGAGCTTCCGACCGGCTGGACGCAGAATCTTGCAGGCCCGACGTATAACGTCTTGATCTCTCCGCTGAAGTCAACGGTTGTAATGTGCTCGTCAAATAAGACGACTGCATCAGCATCTCCAACCGGCTGCGACATCTGTGTTTGTGCAGCCGCGCGCAACCATTCTGCAAGCAACAACCGAGACCGCTCAGAGAAGCCTCGGTCGCCGAGAAGGACGGAGTCCAGGCCTCCTGCTTCAAAAGAAAAGGAACAGAAATGATCCTGGGCGGCCACGCTAGCTTCTCAGGACCGACGAAATCCGCTCCGGGATTGCCGGAGCGGATGGAACGGTCCGCCGTTGTGAATCTACGGAACCACCGTGGTCCAGATCTTCAAACTGTTCGCATTGTCGTCAACGGCCGCCAGCCGGATTGTTCCCCAGCCCATGTTGTTCACGGCGAGTCCAAAAGCGCCACCGTTGTTGGGATCGACAGACATCTGCCCGACAAACTGCCCAGCCGCTGTATATTCAACCAGCTCGCTTGGCTGATTTGGATCTACGTTGGAACCATCGCTGTTGGCGACCAGAAGGTGGCCATTTGGCAGAATTGCAAGGTTGAGAGGGCCGTGCAAGTGGTTGAGGTCCTGAATGAAGATCGTGGCTGCCACTGAAGCTGAGTGAGGTGCGGCTGCAGTGGGAATCGCGTAAATCGCATTGTCGGCCGAGGAGGCGACGTACAAGGTGTCATTGGAAGCGCTGTAGGCCAGCCCGGACGGTCCAAGCACCAGTGCGGCCGGATCCAGCCGATGGTTGAACCCGTCGGCGAGAACCAGCGCCGTGGCGCTGATGTTGGCAGCGTTGTAGGTGAGGTCGAAGCGCGTCACAGTTCCGTTGAGTACGTTGGACACCCAAACGTGTGCCGTACCGGTGACGCCGTTTCCCGTGTCGTAAACCGCCATTCCCCAGGGGCCCTGAACGACGCTGGGGGTTCCGAAAGTGCCCAAAAACTGTCCGGCGCTATTTAGCACACTGAATGTTCCGGGTTGAACCGTTGCTGAAGTGCCGTCCGCAGTCGGGAGGTTGCCGACCAGCACCAGACCATCGGAAAGAACGCCGAGCGCTGCGGTGAGTCCATGAACCGTACTCGTGTAGAACGTGGATGCTACACCGGCACTGTTTATCCGCACAATTGTGGTGCCCGTTCCCTGCAGATTCTCCGAATTGTTGAAGTTTGAAACCAGGATGTCGCCCGGTTGGAGAACGCCGCCCGCTGGAACTGTTTTTGGCGCGAAGACCACGCCGTAAGGATTCACGTCCCCATTCGAGGGAACGGTTGATACCGATGGCGGCGGTAAGGGAAAGATGCTCTGGGTGGTCTGTGCGGCCATGCTGGCTGAGAGCGAAAGAGCGAAAGCAACAATTTTAGCTTTGTTCATATTCTTCTTCCTGTTTTAGATTTGGAAACTGTTTACCGCCGCTCGCATTCGGCTTTACGCCGCGATAGAAGCGCGGCGCAAGGCAAGAACAAGGCGGCTAGGAGCAAGCTGATAGCCCGCGGCTCCGGCGTCGCGGTGGGGATTACGTCGATGTTGTCTACCGCGAAGTCGGCGGCGGTGCTGGAAAGCACAATATTGTTGAAAGTGCCGTTGAATGAGATTTCGCCTTCGGGGAAGCTGAAGCCTAAAGGAAACTGGCCGGTCACAGTGCTCGACCCCACCAGTGTTGAGTTCTCGTAAGCAGTGAAGGTAAATGGGGAGGGCGTGACGAAATCGGCGGTTGCAAAATCAAGGGTGATGGCCGACAGGTCGTGGCTGAAAATGACCCCCAGAGCGATATTGTCCGCGAATGCCGGACCTGGGTCGCCCAGTACATTCCCTGTGAGGGTGTCGAACATCGATGGGTAGATTACAAAGCCGCCCGGGTCGGCTGAGCTGGAGAACGTTGCCGAGAGACCATCCACCGTGTCCTCGAAAGATGTGGACGTGCCGAGAGTGTCGCTATCGAAGTTGAAGATGACGTCGGCGTTCGCCGCGGCGCACAGAAGCACCAGAGGCGCGAGCAGTTTAATTGATTTGCTGAAGATCATGCTGAATTCCTTCCTCATGTGGTTACGCGACGTTTTGGAAGGAATCCTCTGACGAAGAGCCAATTTATTTTGCAGCGTCGCGGCCGGTACCGGCAACTTGAAGCCAGCGCGAGGGTTGGGTGGCAAGGTATCATTTCTCAACAGGCGCTTTTTTTCGAAGAGCGAACGCCAAGGGTTTCTGTGGCTAATCCTGAGACACGAGAAATTACCGAGCTGTTGGCCGCCTGGAGTGAGGGCGATGAAACTGCCTTCGAGCAACTGGTTCCCGTCGTATATGCGGAGCTAAAGCGGCTGGCCCGGCGGCACATGTATCGGGAAAACGAGGGCCATGTCCTTCAAACCACGGCCCTTGTTCACGAAGCTTACCTAAAGCTGGCATCCCAAAAAAACGCGAAATGGGAGAATCGGGTGCAGTTCTTTGCGGTTTCAAGCCAGCAAATGCGACGCATCCTGGTGGATTCGGCGCGGTCGCGGCTGCGGCACAAACGAGGAGCGGACGCCCATATGGTGTCGCTCGATGACGCCCCCGCGCTATCGGTATCGCGCGCGGAGGAGTTCGTCGCGCTCGATGACGCTCTGAAGGATCTGGAGAGCCTCGACCAACGACGAAGTCGCGTGGTTGAAATGCGTTACTTCGGCGGTATGACCGCGGAGGAAACGGCCGCCGCCCTCAACATCTCGGTAGACACCGTAATGCGCGACTGGAAGGCCGCCAAAGCCTGGCTCCATGCGGAACTAAGCCGCGTTACAGGGGGCCACTTCAGCGCCCTCGGCGGATGACTCCCGAACGCTATCGCCAGATTAATGCGCTCGCCGAGGCCGCGTTGAATATGAGCGCTCAAAGGCGCGCTGAATTCCTGGAACGAGCCTGCGGCAGCGATGAAGACCTGCTCACCCGGGTAAATGAACTGGTGCGGAGCCACCAGACGTCATCCGGTTTTCTGGAAACTCATGCTCTCGATGATTGGGCCCGTGATGTGGCGGCTTCCAGCAGCAAACGATCGCTTGCGGGACGTGAAGTTGGGCGATACCTGGTTCTTTCTCACCTCGGGTCCGGAGGTATCGGCGATGTATGGCTGGCGCAGGATCGCGAACTGTCGCGCGAAGTGGCGCTGAAGTTGCTCTCTGAGGAACTTGCGGGAGGTTCCGACCATGCACAGAGATTCCGGCAGGAGGCGCGCGCGGCGTCGTCGCTGAATCATGTGAATCTGGTGACGATTTTTGATATCGGCCAGTTCGAAGGGCAGCAATTCATCGCGCAGGAGTACGTTCCCGGAAAGACCATCCGGGATGCGCTTCGAACGGGCGCAATGGGCGTCCAGACGGTCTTGAAGACCGCGAGCCAGGTTGCGGCGGCGCTTAATGCAGCCCACGGCGCCGGGATCGTTCACCGGGATATCAAGCCTGAGAACATCATGATCCGGCCCGACGGGTTGGTAAAGGTTCTCGATTTCGGACTGGCGCGCTTTCTCGAAGCAGCCCCGGAGAGTGATCCGGAAAAACGCGATAACATATTGACGCGGCCTGGGTTCATCATCGGTACCGCGCGATATATGTCTCCGGAACAGGCCCGCGGCCTCCCGGTGGATGGCCGCAGCGACATATTCAGCCTCGGCGTGGTGCTGTACGAGATGCTTGCGGGTACCCCTCCATTCGCCGGAAGTACACCGTCGGATGTTCTGGCTTCCATTTTGACCGCAACCCCGGAACCTCTGTCTCGTTACTCGAAGAATGTTCCAACGCAGTTTGAGCGCATCGTACAGCGGTGTCTGGCAAAGGATCCGGCTGCCCGCTATCCCGACGCCGCGGCGCTCCAAAATGATCTTTTGCAAGCCGCGGCGCAGATGGTCGAGAAAAAGAACTCGCCCGCGAAGCGCCGGACCATCGTCCTGGCCGCCTCCGCCGTCCTGGCCGCCTCCGCCGTCCTGGCGGTCCTTACTTCTGCGTACTTCCTCCAAAGCCGCAAAGAGCCGGCAGTCGCTTTCAACTCGATGCGCATTACCCGGCCGGTTACACGCGGTGAAGCGGTGGACGCGGCAATATCGCACCACGGTAAGCTTCTCGCCTATGTGCTCAATGAACCTTCGGGCCAGAGTGTTTGGATCCGGAATTCCAATCCGTCGAACGAAAGCGCAGTGGTACCAGCCGAGCCCGGAGAACACTTTGGGGTGGTGTTTTCGCCCGACGATTCCTTCCTCTATTACCGGCGGCGAGGTTTAGAGGATCTTGGCGATCTCTACAGAGTGCCCGTGAAAGGGGGAACGCCGGAACGTGTTATCGGAGAGGTGAGCGGCTATCCCGCGCTCTCACCGGATGGACGGCAACTGGCCTTTGTGCGCTTGAGGGCTTCCAGTTGGGAAGCGTCGTTAATTGTGAGTAACGCCGATGGTACCGGGGAATTCACGCTGGCAACCCTGCGGCGGCCGCGATACTTCGATGAACACGGTGTGGCCTGGTCTCCGGATGGGCGCTCCATCGCCTATTTCGCGGGTGAAGGAGAGCAATACTCGAGATCAGCATTCCACTTGATGGAAGTGCGATTGAGTGACCGCGGTCAACACGTGGTTACGGAGCAGTCCTGGTCGTGGCCGCGCTCGGTGGCCTGGTCGGCGAAGGGCGACATTCTGCTGGTGACGGCGGCTAGCCGTGGCGACGACGTCTTTCAGATATGGATGGTCCATCACCGCGGTGGCCTCGTAACGAGACTGACCAACGATCTCACCAACTACAACCGCGTGACGCTTACCGATGACGGAAAGTCCTTGGCGACGATCCAAAGCGAGCGCTCGACGGCTATCTGGGTCGGCTCCAAAGATGCCGCCCGCCCTGCAGCGAGTTCAACTGCAGTTAATGTTCGAATCACCGCGACTCCGCTGCGCTCCGCTCGGATCGCACTGGCGTGGACACCTGAGCAGCGTATCCTCTACTCCGATTTGTCCGACGACTATCGCGAGTTGTGGCTGGTGGACCCGGATGGTGCGAATCGCCAACTGCTCCCGTCGAAGCCGGGCAATAAAGACGAGTTCGTGATCACCCGCGACGGGCGATACATTATCTACAAGCAGGAGCGCAATATCTGGCGCATGGACGCGGACGGCACGCACGCACAGCAGCTAACGCGCGGCGCCAATGACGTGCATCCGGAGGTGACTGCGGACGGGCGATCGGTATTCTACGCATCGTTTGCCGAATGGTCTCCCGGTATCGGCGGACAACCTACGCTTTGGAGCGTTCCCATCGGCGGAGGCGCGCCAGTCAAGATCTCCAGCCAGCCGATCTCGTACCCCAAGTTGTCTCCTGACGGCGCGCGGCTGGGATGCATTTACTATCCTGGCAAAGACCCGCGATTCTCCGCCCATCATCTGGCGGTACTGGGTTTGAATGGGTCCGGGGGATTTAGAATATTCGACCCATCCCCTAGCGACGAAACACCGATCTCCTGGAGCCCTGACGGAAGGGCGCTGGATTACATAGTGAACCTGGGCGGCTTAGGCAATATCTGGCGGCAGCCATTAGACGGCCGGGCAGCGACTGAGCTTACTCACTTTACTACGGACGAGTTGTATTCGTTCGCCGAATCGAGTGACGGCCGCCTAGCCTATGTTCGCGGGACCACTACGCGCGGCGTCGTGCTGATTGAGGACTTCCACTAGCCGGGCCGGTGACAAGTTTGAGACTATGTGATGAAGTTGGGGCGGGGCGTTTGATCACCAGACCCACTGCGCCAAGGCGGATTCCTGCCTCACGAAAGAATGCCCGTCAGTACCGGCTCGTCCATTTGGCGAAACTGCGAGTCCTGGAGTTGCCGATCCTTTTGGCGGTCACGGCGCGTGCGCCATGCCGTGTAGAACACCACCGCCAGCGATGGGGCCGAAACCACCAGTCCGTCGAAGCGCAATCAATCTGGGAGTTCCCATCGATCCCTCCTCCAAGCCCAGATCCTTTGGTATGCCTGGGGCGCGCCGAGATTCAGCTTTTTCCTCGAGGACTTCCGCTCCGAACAAAACGCACTCGCGCGCCCGCGGCCCGACAACACGTTCCCAAGAGCTCGTTGGCGAAGACTGTCAGGGGCCCCCTTGAGACAAGACGGTTGGGAAATTGTCCTAGATGGATACCGCGTTCTGCTGGCCAAGTTGTTTTTCGGGACCTTCCAAAAAGCCTCAGCAACAATCCAGCTAGGAGCGCCGATCAAATGAGTTTCGGGAGGCTTTCTCCTAGCTTCCAAAACCACAAGGTTTTGGCGGGCCTGTGGTGCTAAGAGCTACCCGAGCGATCGATCAATAGATCGCGACGGTTAGGTCCGCTCACGCAGACCGTCTCGATCATTGGTTGTCCTCCGGCGGATCGAGATCTTGATTTCGCGATTTTCAATCGGGACAAAGAACGCAGAAGTGGCTATGTCGCAACAGGCCAGAGTGGCTATTGTGACGGACCACCGTTCACGTTAAGTAAGGAAGGTGTAATGAACGCGCTTAAACACATTCGGACTTATCTCACCTTCTGGAGCTTGGTTGTCCTCTTTCGGCCCGTTCAGGCGCTCGCGCAGGAGGACACAGACCCCTTCGGAGACAGCGCTCAACACAGCACCCCGGATCGGGATGGCCAACACGATTTTGACTTCGAGATAGGTACTTGGAAACAACGCCTAAAGCGCCCCCTCTTGAATCCGTCAAAAGGTTCCACTACCTGGGTCGAGTTTAAGGGCACTATTGTCGGTCGAAAAGTATGGAACGGGCGCGCTACTCTGGATGAGTTCGAAGTGGAAGGGCCGGCCGGTCCCATCGAAGGTCTGACCCTGCGTCTCTACAATCCTCAAACTCACCAGTGGAGTCTCTATTGGGCCGACAGCAAGGCGGGTACTATCAGCGGCCCACCCAACATCGGCGAGTTCAAGAATGGACGCGGCGAGTTTTTCTGCCAGGACATAGTGGATGGCAGATATATCTTGGTTCGATATGTCTGGTCGGACATCACCAGGAATTCGTACAATCTTGAGCAGTCATACTCGTATGACGGAGGCAAAACTTGGGAAGTAAACTGGATCTCCATAATGACGCGGGTGACGGACGAATCGGACAGCGCGCATTCTTCAGCCGGCAGGCTCCCGTAAAGCCGCTCCCAGTAATCTGCCAGGCTGTTTCCAGCAAACCGACAGTTGAAGCTCAAGCGCGTCAGGCGCTGGCCGCCCTTTTCGCTGTGCAAAACCTGCGACTCCACGCGATCGAAAGCGACCACCACGTAGACCTCCGCGTTGTGTTCATTGGAATTGCCAACCGCTGCAATTGAGCGTTCGGAGAACAACCGGATTCCCGCCGTCGACGCTTACCTCACCGATGCGTACCGGGACCTCAGGCGCGACGTTGGCATCGTGAAAGACCTGGTTGACCTGTTGTGGATTGTCAGCGTGCATTTCAATGCTCCCCATCGACGATGAATTGGGGAGTGTAGCGGGTGGTTAGTCCAAGAGCACGGCAATAGGCGGTCTGGCGTTCGGATAGCGCCGGGCGAGGAGTTTGGATCTTTCCACCCGTCATGGTCCCAATAATCCACGTGTTCGCTGAGCACTATCAATTGCGCACCGGCGACGGGTTGCAAAGCGTCCATTCCTTCGAGGAGGGCGTCCGCGGGCGGACAACTGGAACAGCCTTCTGAAGTGAACAGTTCGACGAGAATGGGATAATCCGTCCTCGATACTACGGTAGCCGTGCCGCCGTCATGGGTTTTCAGGTTCTGCCCGTTGACGGCAGACGCTCCTTGCAGGGATCCGAAAAAATAAAACGGCTAAAGCCGGAAGCGCGCCAAACAGACACCAGACACGACTACAATTTGAACTGGAAAGCTCTGGGCGGCAAGAGCCACTTGATGCGATTTCATGCTGACCACCAGGTCTACCAGCTATATGCCCGAGCCTGCCAGTGATAACCTGAGGTCTGCGGCTGGCTCTTCTTCGATCCCCTTGCCCAAATATGAGCGGTAAAGTGGTCGGCGACAATAGGCACTGGACGGGTGCTGGACAGAGCCATTATGATTTTCGCCCATGAAGAAAGTGCCCTCAGGGATCGTGCCGGTGATTGCGGTGGACCGAAAGGCTTCGGAACCCCTGCACAGGCAAATCTACAATGCCTATCGCACGGCCATTCTGGATCGCAGATTGCGTCCGGGGCAGCGAATTCCGTCAACCCGGTCGCTGGCATTCGAACTTGGCGTATCGCGCTTCCCCGTTCTGAATGCGTACGCCCAGCTTCTGGCTGAAGGTTATTTCGAGAGTCGAGTCGGCGCGGGAACTGTGGTTTCCGGATCGCTTCCGGAGCAGTTCACGTCGAGCAGGCCAACCGGTGCGCGACTCTTGACAGCGTCCTCCGTCGCTCGCCCGGTCTCACGCCGCTCTTCGATACTCCGCCTGGAGCGTGTCCCGTGGATGCAGGGTTGGGGTGCATTTAGCGTGGGGCAAGTGGCTTTTGATCATTTTCCGCTCCAGGTCTGGTCGAACTTGGTCGCGCGCCATTGCCGGAAGATGAGCGCTAGGTCATTTCACTACGGCGACCAAATGGGTTCCCCGGCTTTCCGGGAAACGATCGCCAGTTACCTGAGAATCGCGCGATCGCTACGCTGTGAGGCGCAGCAAATCATGATCGTCAGCGGCTCTCAGCAGGCGCTTGAAATTTCGGCTCGCGTTCTCCTCGACCCTGGGGATCGTGTGTGGGTAGAAGAGCCCGGTTACCGCTATGCACGAGATGTCTTCGCACTAGCCGGCTGCCATCTCGTACCCGTTCCTGTTGACAAAGAAGGCCTGGACGTTGCCGCCGGCATCCGGCAGTGCCGGAGGGCGCGGGCTGCCTTCGTCACACCCTCCCATCAATTTCCGTTAGGCGAGACTATGAGCGCCTCGCGGCGCCTCCAACTACTGGACTGGGCCCAGAAGACGGGATCGTGGATCATCGAGGATGACTATGACAGCGAGTATCGGTACGAGAGCTCGCCCATCGCGTCCTTGCATGGGTTAGACTCCAACTCTTCGGTGATATACGTCGGAACCTTAAGCAAGGTCTTATTTCCGTCCTTGCGCCTCGGCTACGTGGTTATTCCACCGGGCTTGGTCGACCGTTTTCTAACCATCCGCCGCGCCATGGATCTTGGCCCGCCAAGCTTCCATCAGGAAGTGCTCGCGGACTTTATTAGCGAAGGACATTTTGCGCGCCACATCCGCAGGATGCGGCTGCTCTACCACGAGCGCAGGAGCGCACTGGCAGACAGCATCAGGAAGGAACTCGGGTCCATGGTAGAGGTGCACGGGAGCGAGGCTGGTATGCATCTGACGGTGACACTGCCGGCTCGAAGCCGCGACCTGGAAATTGCTGAGCGAGCCGCTCGCCAGAAGCTTTGGATATGGCCGCTCTCACCCGCTTACCTGGGCGAGGTGTCGCGGCCTGGCTTCATCTTGGGTTTTGGCGGTACTCCGGCAGAGGAGATTCCCGCTGCCGTTCGAAAGCTTCGCAACCTGCTGTCCGGGAAGTGAGGCGGAGATTCCATCGCATCGTCGTCATGCTGGCGGTACCCCGGCCGGGAGGTAGCGTAGGAACGGACGGGAAGGCCAAAACGGTTTGGTAGCGCTTTCTACCGGTCGCAGCTCGGAATCGGTGTCGAAAGCCGGAGTAAACAGCGCCGGGTAAAGTGGCTATGTGTCGCGGATACGGAGTGGTCATGGAGTCCGGCTCGCGCGCAGCTTATTATTCGAGTGGACACGTCTACATGCGCGAAGCACTCATCAGTGGGCTCCTGTTCGCTTGCTCGTTGACTGCCGCAAACAGCCCGCCGCCGGTGACCTTCTCCAAGGATGTTTTGCCGGTATTGCAGAAGAGCTGCCAGGGATGCCATCGACCCGGCGAAGCCGCGCCGTTTTCCTTGCTCACGTATGAAGAGTCAAGGCCCTGGGCCAAAGCTATGAAGGAAGCCGTGCTGCTGCGGAAGATGCCGCCGTGGTTCGCCGATCCGCAGATTGGAGAGTTCTCGAACGACCGCTCTCTTTCCCAGAAGGACATTGCCACGCTAGCGGCTTGGTCGGACCAGGGTGCGCCGCAGGGCGATCCCAAGGACGCTCCGGCGCCGCTGCAGTTCCTGGAAGGCTGGCGGATTCCGAAGCCGGACGTCGTAATCGAGATGCCGATCGATTTTAAGGTTCCGGCATCCGGCATCCTAGGTTTACAACATATAGTGGTGCCGTCGGGGTTCACCGAAGATCGGTGGGTACAGTGTGCCGAAGTGCGGCCAGGCAATCCAGCGCTGGTGCATCACGTCGTCGTGTTCACCCGGGAACCGGGTTCGAAGTGGTTGAATGACGCCAAGCCTGGTGTGCCGTTTGATCCGAACTCCAAGAAGCACAGGAGGAAAAAGGATGACGGAGTGCCGGGCGAGGGGGTGGCGGGTTACACGCCCGGCGCGTTTCCCATGCAGCTCCCGCCCGGCCAGGCCATCTTGATTAAAGCCGGCTCGGACATTGTCTTCCAGATGCACTACACCACTAATGGCAAGCCCGGAACGGACCGGAGCAGGCTCGGTCTCGTGTTTGCCCCAGGACCTCCGAAGCAGCGCGTGTCTTCGCTAGCCGCCTACAACGACGATCTCAAGATCCCTGCCGGGGATCCGAACTACAGAGTGGACTCCGTGTTTGATTTGGGGGCAGAGGTGCAATTGACCAGCATGCAACCCCACATGCATTACCGCGGCAAGGACTTCGAGTTCCGCGCAATTTATCCTAACGGAGAGACCGAAACCTTATTGCGCGTGATCAACTACAAGTTCAATTGGCAGCTTTCGTATGACTTGGCGAAACCGATTGTGCTCCCCAAAGGAACTCGGATTCAGTGCACCGCGCACTTCGATAATTCGGCGAATAATCCCAGCAATCCGGACCCCACCATGGAAGTGATTTGGGGTGATCAGAGCTCGGATGAAATGATGATCGGCTTCTTCGGGGTGGCGTTCGACGCCAATCTGCCGTTGAAGAGCCTGACCGCCGAACCAGCCAAGGAGGCCAAGGCTCGGCCCAAATCGCAGAAGGAAATGGAGGCCCTGCGCGCATTCCAGGACGCTCGGACGCCCGACCAACAGCTCCAGGCTATCGAAAATGTTATCACCAACTTCGCCGATACGGAATTCAAGGTCATGCTTCTCCAGACTGCCATGCAGATTGAACAGCGCAAGGACGATTTCGCGCAGTTACTGTTTTACGGTGAGAGGCTAATCAATGCTGATCCTAAAGGAGCCTTCGCTCTGGTTACCATCGCTTCAGAAACGGCCCGTCATACCCACATGTTTGACCTGGACAAAGAGGAAAAGCTCGCCAGGGTAGACAAGTACGCCCAAGCCGGCCTGGAGGCCGCGAAATTTATGCCCAAGCCCGCCGGCGTCAGAGACGACCAGTGGGAGGGCGCGAAAAAAGATTTTCAAGCCCAGGCATATGAAGCCATGGGGCAGGCCGCGATGTTGCGGCAGAGGTACGATGAAGCAGTCATAGACTACAATCAGGCCATAAAAGTAGCCGCGACTCCCAACGCAGTTACGTGGACCCGTTTGGGCCAGGCTTACCAGAATTTGGGCCGCCTGGACGACGCTTTTGATGCATTCGACAAGGCTGTCGCCACGCCCAACGTCACCCCAGAGGTTAAATCGGTGGCGCAAGCTAAGAAGGATGAGGTCGCCAAGCGCAGAGGTGCCGGATCGAAGCCTTCCAGCGCTCAGTAAGAGGGAAAATCGAACGGTGAGATGTATTCGAACGTGATGTCATTTGCGGTAGACGGCCAGCAGAGAATCGTGGCTACGTCGTCCTTCCAATCCTACTCGCTTCTTTCCGGCGCATAGCAGGCGGCGCACGGCCGCGATCGCAAATTTCCCCTGCCCTGAGCAAGCGGCCCAACTGCGTTTTCCGCTTGCGGCAGTGTGGTCCGAGCATCGCGTTGGGCCAGAACACACCGGCAGACCCACTACTTTTGGATGCAAACACGATCCGAGCTATCCCGCCCGTTTCCGTCAGGCCGAGACGCAAGCCGCGCGCACGCTGGAAGATAAGGCGGTATGGCGGGCCCATGAGGGATTGCGGAAACCAACTTCATCCCGGGATCGAACCGAACTGCCAAACAGCTTGGCGACATCATTGCCACGTGGAAGGTGAGACGCAGTTGGAATCATGGCGATACTCCCGACAATTCCCTCTATTCCAAACGCATCGTCGAAGAGGCGCCCTGGTTACGGCGCAAGTTCGGTTGGGCGGATTACAAAGAGAAGGAATTTGCGCTGAGCGGGTGGAGCTGGCACGTTGTCAAGACCCGAATCTATTCGGTTTCACGCATTAAGGCATTCGAGTTGCACAATTGGCCAAGGACCAAAGGAAGAAAGCGTACAGCGGGATGAATATGAGATCCAGCTGGTTGCTCAGGCGCTCAAAGCCGGCTGCTCGCTGCTTTGCTTGCTTCATTGCTCGGCCCGGTGCAGGACCGCTTCGATGTCGCCCGCATCGCGAGAGATTTCCAACGGCAGGTATTGGTTGAGCGGCATCGTGATGGAAGATGTATGAAATGGATATTTTGGGGGAACATATCGCATTACAACTATCCACGCAATCATGAGAAGAGCCGCAGCGGCGGCGCGATGGCTTAATTTACTAAATGACTTGCGCGCTCACTCCTTTTCGTCTGCGGCCAGACCGCATAACACCAACTTGTCTCTCTCGGAAAATTCGGACTGCTTGCTGCTATTTGTCGCCTCCATAAGGGGGAATCCGGCGGCGGTGGCAGAGGCGCAGCCGGGGGGGACAGTCACAGTGGAAGCGATGTACGAATACGCCGCAGGCTCCTTGCTGGTGCGAAGGGGATTTATCGCCAGGACCGGATTTGCAAGGCCTGCTGCGCCAGCGAAGCTCTTTCCCACTGTGCCCAGCAAATGTCAAGCAACGGGCGTTATTCGTCAAAGTGGCGTTGCCCCAGCCTCTAGATGGCGCGTTATACAAAACCAGTAGGGGCGCTCGGACCCTGTTTGCCGCGAAGCTGATGGCTACGTCAGGGTTTTTCGGAGTACTCAAAGCGCATCCAGGTAAAGCCAAACCGCTGGTCTTTTGGGTTCTGAATCGGACTTACCACTGCAAAACCGCCACGTCGAAGAAACGTGATCCCGAGGTATTCGCCGCCGGTGTCACGATCTGTTGCATTCCTGCGCCAAACATCAGGCTGAAACGGCGTCGACTCGACCAATCGGGGAGGCTTATCGTCTTCGCCCGCGAAGATCATGCCGGCCTGGGCCTGTATGTTTGCGCCGCGCCCCGAAAACCAGGCGCACGCAAGTTCGCCTTTTCCATGAGCGACAAGATACGGAAAGTATGCGGGTTCCTTGCTTTCACCCAATCTCCAGGTCTTCCAGGTCTCTCCTTGATCCACCGAGTTCGCAAGCCAGAGCTCATTATGATTCGTCCAGAAGTAAAACAGTTTGCCTTCGGCGTCCCATGCGATCGGCTCAACCCAGCGCGGCGGGAACTCGTCGAGGTCGGCGCTCCACTGGCGTTCGCCCGGGGCGTTGTGTGTTTTCCAGGTTGTCCCGCCGTCGGTACTGACGACAATAAAATCGATCCCTGGATCGAATTTGTTACCCGATGCTGAAGCCGGCGCGACTCGTGCGGCAACTTCTCGATTTGGGCCCACCGCGAGATGGCTCGATCCGCCCTTTGGGGAGATGCGCACCGGCTGCGTCCAGGTGGCTCCCGCATCACGACTGACTGAGTGCCGAACGCCGCTGCCATCGTTCCAAATCACATGCGCGGCGCCGTCAGACGACACAGCTACCCAGGGACGGTCGTCGAACCGATTCTCGGACAATGTACGCCACCGCCAGTGGGCGCCCGAATCCGGACTGACGCCTATGTCGATTCGGGTCCCTTCCAGCTTCTTCGCGTCAAAGGTCATGTTTAGGTAGTACAGCGTGCCATCTGGCGCCACCGCCAAGTCGACATCTGAATTGCCAACCGCTCCGCCCTCAGCCGTGCCAACGTTCACCAGTTTCCAATTTGCCCCGTGGTCAACACTTTTCCACAAAGTAGGCCGCCCCGCGCCGTAGCCGCTCACGAAAAGGCCGCCATCGTGTGCCTCAACTACCATCGGTTCGCGGGCGAGCAGGTCAACGTGATCGACGCGATCAGCGAGTCGCAGAGTAGTAACCAGAGGCGCGCCTGCCAACGCCGCAATCACGCCCAGAGCATACAGCACTCTTGCGAATTTGAACATTTACTGAAGGTATCATCAAAGCGCCCAGGGGACAATCCGGCCGCAAGCACTAGCCGCAGCCGTTGCTGCTTCAGTGGCCCGAAGTAGCCGTTCGCTTAATAGCACCGGTACCAGCGTCTTCACGCCGGTCTGGTAAACTGCACGACGAACGCAGTCAGGGGGCCGGAGAATCATTCCAGGTTAAGTGTCCCATTCGTCAGTTCCGAGTAGAGCCGCCCCGAATCGCGCCCTCTACCAAAGGCAAGCACGCAGTCGCCTGATTGCTCTCAGAATCGGCTGTTAAAGCTCTCTGGACTCGTACCTTTTCTGGACCACTTCGAGATCACTAGGTCCACAAGTGGGCCATTTGGCGACGGACTAAGTCCTTCATTCTCGGTAATGCCGTTCGCAATCTATTCGCCTGCGCTTCCATGGCATGGAAGAGGTCGTCGGTTCGAACCCGACCAGGTCCACCAAAGTCTTCAATAAATGTGTTAGAGGAAGTCAACCGCGTTCCGGGCGTGATGATGACTTCTCCGGTTGATCTGAGCCAGATCTCGTACACGCGGTCGGGCTCCAAACGAATATAAGGTGCGTCTCCGTGAATTGCTCGAACGCCGTGCGATTTTGCCAAGTTTTCGTCGTTGGCAAGTTCCCAGAATCGTCTCCAGAGTTCCTTCTCAAATGTGCTCGGCGCCTTACGCTCTGCATAGATCTCCGGCGGCTGGCCCTCGGCGTCGATGATAAATCCATCTTCGGCCCGCATGGTGCTGGAGAAGATCCGCCGGAATAGCATGAGCGCCTGGCCTTTCAAGGGGTCGCCGCTCTCAATGAAGTGATCGTCGAACTTTATCACTAAGGTGTCAAAATACACCTCCTGTCCTGGAAGAGTCAGATCCCGCGAGACACTAATCGGTTTGCCGGCGTCGTCAGTCTCGGTGAACCGGATCGTCGTTTGTAGGTTCCCCTGTTGGTCCCGGTCCTGTCTCAGAACCTCCACGCGGGCCCGGCGGTCAACGTGCTTCAGAATCTTCAAATAGGTCTCCAGGCGCTGCTTGTCTTGCTCAAGCTTGACGATGGTCTCCTTCTGCTCGCGAATCTGGTCTTGCAGCACCCGTCGAGGCACAATAACCAGTTCATACCCCAGATAGATGCTAATCGCTGCCGCGGCGACCACCACAGCAGACCACAGAAATAACTGAATGGGCAAATGACGGACGTTACTCATAGAAACACTCAAAAGAAACCTCAAAGCCATAACCTGGGCTCGCTCGGAGCCGGATTTTCTGTCCAGCGAGTCGCCGATGATTGGACGCAAAAGTCCGGGCCGCGCGTTCAACAATTGCGCCCCGCCGGTATGAAATTCGATGCGAGCTCCAGCTTGTTCGCGAGTCTCCCGCCAAAACCCTAGCCGTCCAGGGAGAAGTCCGAACCGGAAGCGGCCGCATCTGTATCTCAGCTGAAGTTCACTCCATTGTCGACGAATTGTAACACTGCCGTCACCAATGAGCTGTAGATTTGAGAATGAGCTGCGTGATGCCTAGAGGCCATCTTCGAAAAGGGTTATGGCCAGACAATCCCCGGCGACAAGTTACTCATAGGACTGGACTGGACGCTACGACTTGATTGGCGAAGCCGAGCGGAGCGGTTTGCTTTCCCGCTTAGCTCCCTCCGCCGCAGCGGGAAGGAATAACGATGGCTACATTTCCAAATCGAGTTTTGCTTGTCGGTTTTGGCGCGGTGGCGCGTTGCACGCTGCCCATTTTGATCAAACACTTCAGCATCGATCCGAGGCGCGTTACCACCATAGACTATTCCGCCGCCAGCAGCACGTTTTTCAATGGCTTCCCTCCGGCCAAGGTGGTGCACGTGAACCAGTGATGCCGATCGATTGCCAACGGTCCGTTTCAGCTATTCAGAAACTGTTAGCTTCTTGACCAGAACTTTCGAGTTCCGGCCGCTGTGGTCGTACTTCTCGCGCCGGCTCGGCGGGAGGTCATCAGGTGTACCCTCGGAAAAGCCGCCCTTCGCCTGAAAGTAATTAAATGCCTGAGTAGATAGCGTGATCAATTCAGTCAGTCCAGATTCCCGAGCTTTATTTTCGACGAATTGAGTCAATTTTCTGCCGATACCCTGGTTTTCGTGCACCGGATCGACGTAAAGGCTGGCAAGTTCGCCCTTGTGCTGCGCGGGATAAACGTGCAGTGCCACGCACGCGACCGGGTTCTTGTCGATTTCGAAGATGTAGTAATCCGCCAGGTCCTTTTCAATCTCGGTGCGCGTCCGCCGGACCAGCTCTCCAGCCTCCACTGCCTTTTTGGTCAACATCTGGATGGCCCTGGCATCCTTCTTCTTGGCCGGCCGGATCTGTTCGTATTCATTGGCGTAAATCAGAGTGCCGATGCCCTGGTTGGAGAACACTTCAGCGAGCAGCCCTTCGTCCTCGCGGCCGTTGATAATGTGGACGCGCTGCACGCCCGCGCCGCAGGCGGCAGCCGCGTGCTGAGCCTTGGAAAACATGGCCGGCTCAAATCCGCTGGCTCCGGACTGTACGAGTTTTCGCAGATCCACAACCAGCATGTGGCGAATGAGTTGATCGTTGTATCGCAGCCCGTCGTGGGTGGTGATGAAAATCAGCTTGGTCGCCTTCAACGCCTCAGCGACCGCGACCGCGACGCTATCGGAGTTGGCTCGATAGGTCTTGCCTTCGCCATCTATGCCGAGTGGCGGAACGATGGGGACGATACCCTGGTTCATTAACGTTTGAAGAAGTTCCGTGTCGACACGCTCGACCTTCCCAGTAAATAGGTGATCGACACCCTGGATGATTCCGAGCGGATGCGAGGTTATGGCATTCGTGTAGGCTGCGCGGAGGTCATTGGCCGATAGGCCTTCGAGGATTTCATGCGTGAGACGGTTCGCGGCGTCTATGGCCAATTGCAATGTCGGGGCGTCGGTTATGCCGGTACCATCCAGATTAGACGCTTGAACACTCTGCCTCTTGGCGAGGACCTTAATTTGCTCGGCTGCGCCGTGCACCAGAACCACACGGATGTTCAAGGAACGCAGTACAGCGACGTCCAGCAGGATATTGGCGAAGTTCTCATCCGTGACGATGCCGCCGTCTACTGCGATAATGAATGTCTTTTCGCGGAACTGTGGGATGTATTGGAGAATCCCGCGCAGGTCCGTTAGCTTCAAAGTTGCACCTAGTTGGTTTCTTGTGGCGTGTTGCCAAGTCGAAGATCGGGAGACGCTTCCACTTTACACTGGATAGGCGCGCCCGCGCACCCCAATTCAACCGTGTTGCCAACCTGCCTTACTCCCGACAAGCTATTTCGGTACGGTCGTCGCCGTAATCCATTGGAAGATGTGGCTCAAATTGGTCATCGCAAGATTGGTGTTTCCGCCGTGGCAATCGAAACAGCTTGCGCCGTTGTTTGGGGGCTTGTCCTTACCATAAAGCGTGCTGTCGGAACCCTGATCGTAGGTTTCCATAGTGCTGTTGAATAGCCGGCTGGTACCGACAACATTTGCAGGCGAACTTTCTCCGAAGGTGCCCACGGGGTAGCCGTAGGACATTCCGGGCGCGGCGCCGTTCAGGGTCCAGGTCGCGCCGATCAGGATGTAGTTGTTGCGCACATCGGCGCCCGCACCCGACGTCGTCATCAAACCGTGGACGCTGTTATTGACCGAGATGATCTCGGTATTAGACTGCGCCGGTGTACCGACGTTGAGGTTGGGACTAGCGTCCGACGCCGCTCCCCAGGCCTTCATCCGGATCGTGTTGCTCGGGCCGATCGAGGACGAGGGCTTCGCCTGGATGGTACCGACTGGCTGGTTCAGTATCTCCATGCGCTGCACGTTGAACGGGCCGTTGGACCCTGTCGCGGAGAGAAGCCAGTTGCCGCTCGAGTCCTGCGGCACCGTTTTGTAGAGAGAGAAACCAGGGATGGAATCGTTATAGATATAGCTGTACGCAGCGTTGGGTGCGTTGCCGAGATGCTCGAAGGTCGCAAAGATCATCTCAGGATGTCCGGCCAGGCTGCCGACGAGATGCAGACCCACGAGTGCCAGCGTCGCCGACTTATTTGGGCCCTGCGTCAGTTGAGTGCCGTTGGCTGACGGCGTGTAGGTCGGTATGGACGCTTGCGTCGTGATGTAGCTCGAGACGGCGCCCGCAGGGAGTTTGGAGGCGTCGATCCAGGAAGCTTTTAACTCGATGGTCAGAGCGCGGGAATCGGGGAAAGACGCTCCCTGATTCTTCGCGAAGGCGACGATCCGGTCCAGTTCGGGCTGAGTGGT
>Ga0116135_1000264_pt1 | contig 28688 bp, 20 predicted proteins | sample June2015DPH_20_1_FD_89738 | JGI IMG/M metagenome (GOLD analysis project Ga0116135, IMG submission 89738) | Peatland microbial communities from SPRUCE experiment site at the Marcell Experimental Forest, Minnesota, USA - June2015DPH_20_10 | ecosystem: Environmental > Terrestrial > Soil > Wetlands... | reverse complement strand
GGAAACGGGAGATACTTCGAAGGCGACGGGTGGGGCGATCCGGAGCCTGGTGGCTCGTGGACGGTCGGGGGCCGCTCCGTACTACTGTTGCCACTAGCTGCGCCGCCAGCCAGCGATCTGCTGCTTTCAATCGAAGCACACGCTTTCACTGCGCCACAACGTAGCCGCTTCGAGGACACCCTGTTGGTTAACGGACACGTCGCCGCCCGGTGGTCGATCACGGACCGTGAACCGCTCATACAAAGGCAGGTGCGGTTGGCCGCCCGGCTGGTCCGCTCCCGACTGCTCCGTATCGAATTCATCAACCACGACCCGCGGTCGCCCAGCGAAGTCGGGCTATCCAAGGATGCGCGCAAAATTGGGTTGGCGATCCAAACGTTGCGGCTCGATGCAACCGCAAATTAGCGGCGCCGAATCGTATACCGGTCTGCGTTCAACGCCTCACCTGCTACAGTAATACGATATGTAGAGGCGGCGGTCCCACAGTATCGCCGATGCAATCTACCCTGGCGCACGGGGCTTGCAGCTTCCGGGAACCTCTCACCAACAATGGCCACGTCACAACCGCACCACACGGTCGAAGCCGTGCCGCACCGGACCAGAGGTTGGAGTGGCGCCAACCGGCTGGCGGAACCGATCACGTTTCTCCTCTGCGGCCTGCTCTGCTGCGCAGCTCTGATCTGGCTATTGGAACTATGGCGTGCCGACATGCGCATCCCCATCGAGTATGGCCGGGGCGGCGATGTGACCTTCGAATGCATGCTGGCCAAGAATATCGTCGATAGCGGCTGGGTGCTGCACAACCCGCGACTGAGCGCACCTGGCGAGCAGGATCTGCGCGACTTCCCTATGGCGGATTTAGTGACTTTTCTGTCGATGAAGGTCATAAGCCGTTTTACGTCATCATGGGGCGCAATTATAAACCTTTATTTCTTCGCAGGTTTCTTGCTGGCCGCTTGGATTGCTCTGGCGGTGTTCCGGCACTTCGGTATAGCTCGGGTTCCAGCCGTCGTGGCAGCGCTGCTGTTTGCCTTCGCGCCGTACCACTTTTATCGAGGCGAGGGGCACCTGACCTTAAGCGCATACTTTGTGGTTCCGTTGGCCGGGATGCTCACGCTCTGGGTGATGTCGGGCGAGCGGCTTTTCGCAGTGGTGGGCCGTAACCGATTTCCAGTATTTCCACTGCCGTCGCGGAAGGGTGTTGTGGCCATAGCGGCCTGCGTCATGACCGGTTCGGATGGCGGCACTTACTACGCATTCTTCACGATCTTGCTTCTGATGACCGCCGGAGTGTATCGGGCCTTCGAGGGGCGCAGCTTTCGCCGCGCGGCGGTGGCCGCCATGCTAACCGGAGTGATTGTCGTCTCGGTCGTGCTGAACTTGTTGCCCAATATCGTGCACATCCTGGTCGATGGGAGGAACCCGGAAGTCGCGGCGCGTGCGCCGGCGGAGGCGGAGATTTACGCGTTGAAGCTGATGCAACTGGTGCTGCCGATTGACGGACACCGTATCCCACGGCTGGCTGCCGCGAAGGCTGCTTACAACAGTACGCAACCCATGATTCACGTGGCAAACGGCGCAGCACTTGGCGCCTTCGGTGCCGCGGGATTTTGTTTTCTGCTGTTGTCATTGGTCACTGGATATCCCTGGCGCAGGCACCGCGAGTTGATTCACCAGCTGAGCCTGTTAAACCTGAATGCGTTCCTGCTCGGTACGCTCGGGGGTATAGGATCGCTGTTGGCATGGACGATTTCGCCGCAAATCCGCGCTTATAACCGGATCGCCATTGTTATCGGTTTTTTCTCGATCATGGCGGTCGCGGCAGTCCTCGACGAGATCTGGCGGCGTTGGGCGTACACTGGAGTACATCGCTTGGTGTGTCTTACAGCGCTCACTGGCATTTTAGTGGCCGGGCTGCTTGACCAGACCACACCGGCACGGGTGCCGCCCTATGAGCTTTACGCGGCCCAATACCGTAACGACGCGGCCTTCGCCTCAGACGCGGAACGCTTGCTGCCTCGCGGTAGCATGGTGCTACAACTGCCGTTTATGCGATTTCCCGAGGTCGTTGCCCCGGGTAGCATGGCAGACTACGATCCTCTCCTGCCATATCTCCACTCGACATCGTTGCGCTGGAGCTACGGCGCGATGAAAGGGCGTTATTGGGACGCATGGCAAGCTCGCTTGGGGCCACTGCCCATTGAGGACTTACTAGAAACGGTTGCCGTGGCTGGGTTTAGCGGTATCTACATCGATCGCAACGGGTATGCTGACAGGGGTGCGGTTATCGGTGCCGGGCTTAGCGCTTATGGCCTCGCACGCATAGAGAGCCTCAATGCGCGGTTCTGGTTGTACGACATTCAGCCGTACGCGGCCCGCATGCAGGCCAGGTTGACGCCTGAGAACCGGGCGCGCCTTCGGGAGGCCGTCCTCCATCCGCTCGTGCTACGGTGGCTACCGCAGTGCTCGGCGCTGGAGGGCGATGCCCAGCAAAACTGGCACTGGTGCGGCAGCCAGGGTGGCTTGCTGCTGGAAAATTCTTCCGCGCGGGCTGAGCGGATAACGATCCACGGTACGGTTATGGCGGCGACCGGGGGTGCATGTAGTCTTCATGTGGTTGGCTCGGGCTGGGTCGAAACGATACCGCTGAACGGCGCCTACCAGCAGACGCTGTCGCATAGCCTGGTCGTACCAACCGGCACGTCATTCATCAGGTTTAGGAGCGATTGCAGGCGGCTTCAGGTTGCAACCGATCCACGCCAGCTAGTATTCCGCGTGGATAACTTCACCGCAGAATTGGAAGATGCCGAGCCTGCGCCCGAAATTGTCTGGGGTGCCGGTTTCTACCCTCTCGAAGCGGCCGGAGGTAAGAAGTGGCACTGGTGCTCTTCAGCGGGTGAACTCATCATCCGGAACCCTGGAGCAGCCAGCGAGACTGCCGTCCGTATGACAGTGTCTTCTGGGCAGGCCATGCCCGTGCCCCTCTCGATCACAGGTCCGGGATTCGCCGAATCCGTTATGATCGGCCCGGCCGGCTCGGTCTTTTCAAAGCATTTCATCGTACCCCAGGGTAGTTCCGTTATCCGTTTCTCTAGCCCGGCAGCGGCCTTGAAGGCGCCTAACGATCCGCGTAAGCTCGTGTTTCGGGTTGAAGACCTGCAACTCGGAAATCCGCTCCTGGCGCACAGGGCGATATACAGGTGATGGAAAAGTCAGGGCACGGCCAGTTCATAAATATTGAAACCAGGGAGAGCGGCTCCTCTTTGACCGCTGCCGCCTTGCCGAACCAGCCCGGGCACGTTACGATGAGGTCGAATGGCGTTGAATGATTTTGCGGTACAGCACGCTGAACTCTGCGCCGGCGACCCTCAGATGGGGCTTGTAGGTCTGCTGCCGTGGGATGGGCGGATCTTTGGCTTTCCCGTGGGCGAGTACCGCTGCGGGGATTGTAATCGCGTGGCGGCCGACACCGGGAAGGTGCGCGCTGCGCTGGATCGGTGGGCGCGGAGCAGCCTCGTGGAAGTATGTGCCGCCAGCGTACCAGCCGCCCATCGCGATTGGATTGCCTTGCTGCCCGGCCTAGGGTTTCAGTTTGTCGATTTCACTGTTTGCATGACGTTGGCCGGCCTGTCGTCCAGCCGCCTGCCGGAATCCCGGATCGCACTGCGGGAAGCCCAGCTTGCGGATGCGCCGGCGGCGGCCGCGATTGCGGAGCGGGCATTCCGGTTCGGACGTTACTACGCAGATGCACGGTTCCCAAGGGCGCTGGCGGAACGGCGGTTTCATCAGTGGATTTACAAAGCCATCGCCAGCGCTGACCAGCGGTCTCGTGTGTTTGTGATGAGCGAGCAGGGCTGCGTCAATGGATTCTCGCATGTGACCATCGACAACGGAGTTGCCCACCTGGCGCTCCCCGCCGTAGATATTTATCTGCAAAACACGCTGATCGGATTCGAGCTGTATCTTGCCACGCTGCGTGAACTCCAGCGCCTCGGCGTGAGGCAGGTCACCGGTAAAATCTCCTGCGCCAATACCGGCGTGGCAAATATTTGTGCCATGCTCGGGTTCCGGTTCTCGGGCCCGGCGGCGGTGTTTCACTGGCATTCGCCCGCGGCCCGGCACCTGAATCCTCCTATTCACATCCGGAAGGAAACATTCTGCGGAAACGGTTTGGCGGGCGCTTTATGAAGCTTGCCGGCTCCCAGATGCACTCGTCCGTGCCGCTTCGCATGGCCCTGCTGTCCAGTTGCACGGTGCAACTCTTTCCCGAGCTGCTCAAACAAGAACTCGGAGCCGCGGGATTCGATGCGGAGTTCTGGGTCGCCGGATTCGACCAAGTGCGGCAACAACTGCTCGATCCGGGATCTGAGTTATTCGCCAATCGCCCCGATGCGGTTTTGTTGTATCTGGATGGCGAAGATCTGTTCCGCGACTGCCTTGCTAACCCATTCGCGTTCGACGACGCAGCCAAACTTAATATCGTGGCCGCGCGGGCCGCTGAGTTGCGGCAACTGGTCAGTGCCGCCCGTCGGCATTTACCCGAAACGGCATTTTTGCTGAACACTATTGCCCTACCGCCGTTGACGCCGCTGACCGGGCTGGAATACAATTCCGAATACTCGCTGTACGATATCTCCTATGAATACAACCGGGCCTTGAGTGCGCTGGCACGCGAGACCCACGCGGTGATCGTAGTGGACGCGGCCGCCGTAATGGCCTGGGTGGGTTATCGGCAATGGCACGACTCCAGGTTATGGTACCTGGCGCGCTCCCGTTGGAGCCGCGCTGCCATGCGCGAGTTGGCGGTACGCTATACCGCCGCCTTTGCCGCGTGGTGCGGCCCGGCGCGCAAATGCATCGTGCTGGATCTCGACCATATGTTGTGGGGAGGCATCGTGGGCGAGGATGGGGCGGAGAGCCTCCAGCTTGGCGAAGAGGGTGTGGGCCTGGCGTTCGTCGAGTTCCAACAAGAACTGCTCAACCTCAGCCGCAAGGGCATCCTGCTGACAATTTGCAGTAAGAACAATCCCGACGATGCACTGGCGGTGATTCGCTCGCATCCATCCATGCGGCTGCGCGAGGAGAACTTCGCCAGTATCCGCATTAACTGGGCAGACAAGGCTACTAATCTGCGCTCGATTGCGGAAGAGTTGGACCTGGGGCTCGACAGCCTGGTCTTCATCGACGACAACCCCGCCGAACGTGCACTGGTATCTCAAGCGCTTCCACAAGTGCTGGTGCCGGCTTGGCCCTCGGATCCCGCCGAGTACAAATTTGCCCTGCTCGGACTCGCCATGCAGGCTTTTCCGAAACTTCGCCTGGCCGAAGAGGATCGCAGCCGCGCCGCCATGTACCGCACGCAGGCGGCGCGCCGTACTTTGGAAGCCCAAACGTGCACCCTGGAAGATTATTACGGCGCGCTGCAAATGGTGGCGCGCATCGGCCGCGCCGACGCTTTTACGGTGCCGCGCATTGCGCAGTTGACGCAAAAGACCAACCAGTTCAATCTGACCGCGCGGCGCTACACGGAAGCCGAAATCGCCGCGCTGGCAGTGTCGTCCGAGGCGTTGGTGCTGTGGCTGGAGCTGGCGGACCGCTTTGGCCCCAACGGGCTGGTGGGCGTACTCATCTTCCGCAAAGAGAGCATGGCGCTGTGGCGCATCGACACGTTTCTTTTGAGCTGCCGGGTGATAGGCCGAACGGTGGAGCGGGCCTTTCTATCGCATGCCTGCGCGTTGCTGCGCAGCTTGGGCATCGCGCGCCTGGTCGGGGAATACCGCCCGACGCCGCGCAATGGGGTAGCCGCATCGCAGTACGCCAGCCTGGGGTTTTCAGCAGTGCCCCAGCCTGTGGGCCGCGGCGACACTACCTGCTGGGAACTGGATCTGACGAGGCAGAGCGTGCCGGCTCCCGAGTGGATCGAAATTGTGCCCGTCGCCGAGACTGTTCATGCTTAACCCCCATCTAGTGGAAATCGTGGCGAGAAATTTCGGTCTCGAACCGGCGCAGATTACGCCCGCGACCAACGCCGATACGGTGCCGCAATGGGATTCTGTCGGCCACCTGAAGCTGATCCTGGACATTGAGGAGAGCTTTGCCGTCCGCTTCTCCAGTGCGGAGGTCGGCGAACTGACTTCGGTCGGCGGCATTCAAATAGCCTTGCAGCGGCGAGCGGAAGGCTAGCCGATGGCGGTGAAAGCAACCACATATCAGGCGGGCATTCATGTGCCGGAGCACGAACTGCTCCCACCACAATCCTGCTGCCCGCTCTGTTTCGCGGAGGGACCGCGTCAACCTGCGTTGCTCGTGCAATCTAACCCCGACGTTCTGTTGCTGCACTGCAAGCGGTGCGGAGCCTATTCCGCCTCTCGTATGCCGGCCGAGGAGACGCTGCGCCGGTATTATGCGCATTATTATGATGGCTGCAGCGGCTCAATGAGGTCTCCGGCATCTTTCGCACGCCATTTCATGAATCATGCCGGTTCGCTGCTGCGGCCGGAATCGCCAGCTATTCTCGATTTCGGTGGCGGAGCCGGCGACCTTTCCCGGGCAATCGCCGTACGGCTCTTGCGCCAGGGCGCCTCACGCGTTCATATCGACTTGGTGGACTACAGCAGCGGTCTCAGCCGAAACGATGTCCCCCAGATCGCCATTCAACCGCACCTTACGCTCGAAGCGGTGGCGCGAACCGATTTCGACATTGTCCTGGCCAGCGCGGTTTTGGAGCACATCCCTGCGCCATGGCCAGTTCTCACGCGCCTCTTTGCAGCGCTCCGGCGCGGTGGTGTCTTGTATGCCCGAACTCCTACGGTAGTAGCGCTGCTGCGCCTGTTCGAACGGTTCCGATTGCCGTACGATTTCACCTTTCCCGGACACGTCCACGATCTCGGGCAGGACTTCTGGGAGGGCACTATCCAGCGGCTACCGCCAGAGGCCGGAGAGATCCGCATCCTCTCTTCGCGGCCGTCGATCGTGGAAACCGCCTTCGACAGGTACCCATTCCGAACTCTCGCCGCGTATACGTTGAAATCGCCGTGGTATGTGTGGGGCCGCCGCTATCGTTTGGTCGGCGGCTGGGAAGTATTCTTTCAACGCAAATAACCCGGGCTTGCCGAGACTTGCGACGCGATATCCTGTTCGGAACCATTTGCGCCTGCCCCTGCCGTCGATTGCACCGCGTAACTCGGGCGCTCCATCATACGGAAGTGCATACGGGCTAGGTACTCCCCGATGATGCCGATAGCGAACAATTGAGCTCCGGAAAAAATTGCGATTACCGAGGCCAAAAACGGAAAACCCGGAACGCTGCTCCCTTGTATGAGATAGCGTCCGATCACGTACACCAGCACCGCCATCCCGAACGCGGTCGAAGCGAACCCAACCAGACTCGCCAGTTGCAGAGGCAGCGTGCTGAACCCGGTCATCATGTTCAGTGCATGAACAACCAGCTTACGAAACGTGTAGTTGGAAGTTCCGATAGCGCGCGGGTCGTTGCGCACGGGCACCACCGCGAAGCGGGTGGTGGCCCAGGTCAGGAGCACGTCGATGGATACGTACGGGCTGCGATATTCCGCGAACCCGTCCCGTAAATACGTCCGAAATGCCCGGAATGCACTGACGTGCCGGGCTGTTTCGACGCCCATGGCCGCGCGCAAAGCCAGTTTCGTGATACGTGATGCCAAGTCGCGGTGGAACCCGTGTGTCTCCCGCTCCGGCGTTCCGTATACGACATCACACTCTTCGTCCAACCTAGCGGTCAGCCGCGGAACTTCTTCCGGCGGATTTTGTAAGTCGTCGTCCATGGTGACGATGACTTCATACGACGCAGCCCGGATGCCGCATAGCAAGGCGTTGTGCTGCCCGTAATTACGCATCAGGTTGATACCCCGGATCCAATTCGACGAGGCGCACAAGGGGGTGATGACGTCCCAACTTCGGTCACGGCTTCCGTCGTTCACCAGCAGCAGTTCCAGCGCTTCATATCGAGGCGTCAGAACTTCTTCAATGCGGGCCGCCAGTAGCGGAAGGCTCGCTTCGGCGTTGTAGACCGGAATGACGATGGACACGCGCACACCGGGATCATAGCATAGCTTCCGGAGACGCCAGCCTTTGCCCGTAGGATATACTAAGCTGGCGAGCCGTGACCGCGTATCGAATTCCGTTCAATCGTCCGGGCCTTACCGGCAATGAGTTGCACTATATCGCCGAATGCATCCGGCTGGGTCATGCCGCCGGCGACGGCATGTTCACGCATCGATGCGCGGAACTCTTGCAGCAGGAACTCGGCGCCGCGCGCGTGCTCCTCACTACCTCCTGCACGCACGCGTTGGAGATGGCGGCCCTGCTGCTGGATATCCGGCCGGGCGACGAGGTTATCGTCCCATCATTTACTTTTGTTTCCACGGTGAACGCATTTGTCCTGCGCGGGGCCAGGCCGGTATTCGTGGATATTCGGGAAGATACATTGAATCTGGATGAGACGCAGGTGGAGTCTCTGATTACACCGCGCACGCACGCCATCCTGCCAGTGCATTACGCGGGCGTAGCTTGCGAGATGGATTCGATCCTTGAGACTGGGAGGAAACACGGTATAGCGGTCCTGGAAGATAATGCGCACGGGCTGTTCGGCCAATACAAACAGAAGCATCTCGGCACGTTCGGCTGCATGGCCACCCAGAGTTTCCATGAAACGAAGAACGTTTCCTGCGGCGAGGGCGGCGCATTGGTAATCAACGATCCTAAGTACGTGGAGCGCGCGGAGGTTATCCGGGAAAAAGGCACTGATAGAAGCCGCTTCTTCCGTGGCCAGGTCGACAAGTATACTTGGGTTGATATCGGTTCCAGTTATCTGCCTTCCGATATTCTAGCGGCGTTTCTGTATGCGCAGCTTGAAAAGCGCGGGCAAATCACAGCTGCGAGAAAACGGATCTGGACATATTACTACACGCATTTACACGAGTGGGCCTGCTTAAATGATGTGCGGTTGCCCCAGGTTCCGTCTCATTGTCAACAGTCGTATCACATGTTTTACCTGGTCATGCCTTCGCTGCAGGCGCGTCAGGCTCTTATCGAAACCCTAAAGGCGCACGGCATGTTGAGCGTCTTTCATTATCTTCCGCTGCATCTTTCCGCCATGGGGATACGGGTTGGCGGCCGCCCGGGCCAGTGCCCGGTCACCGAGCGAGTCAGCGATTGCCTGCTGCGCCTGCCCTTTTATAACGACCTTTCCGCTTCGGAACAGGCCGAGGTAGTGGATGTCGTCCGGCAGTTTCGGGTTGGCGGGAGCCGCACTCACAACTGGGAAGAATAACGTCAATCCCGGCCGGACGGCGGCTTGCGCGCTCACCTATCGGGGAACCACTGCAGTCCAGCCCGGAGACCCGGAGGCGTTCAGCCAGCTCCAGCCGATGTCGGTGGCTCCTCCGGTTCCGCCGTAATAGTGCACGGTTACCTGTGCCGTCGCATTATCCTGCCACACCAGATCGGGCACACCGTCTCCATTGAAATCGTTGGCCCCGGCTACCGTCCACCCCGGGACCCCAGCATTGTTCAGCCAGTTCCAACCGATGTTCGTGGCGCCGCCCGGCCCTCCATAATATTGCACCGTGACCTGGCCGGTCGGCATGTATTCCCAAATCAGATCGGGCGTCCCGTTTTCGTCAAAATCAGCTGCCGCCACTACCCGCCAGCCGACTGGCGCCCCTGCGCTGTTTAGCCAGTTCCAGCCCTGGTCCACCGCGCCCTCGGCGCCGCCGTAATAATGGACCGAAACCTGATTCGTGGTGTTGCTTTGCCAGATCAGATCCGGCACCCCGTCACCGTTCATATCGGCCACGGCCACTACCGTCCAGCCGACAGCACCGCTTTCATAGAGCCAGTTCCACCCGATGTTCGTGGCCCCTCCCACTCCGCCATAGTATTGCACGGTCACCTGGCCGGTCGGCATGTATTCCCAGACCAGATCCGGAACGCCGTTTCCATCAAAGTCCGCCGCGCCCACCATCACCCAGCCGGTCGGCGCGCCGGAGCTGTTCAGCCAATTCCAGCCGATATCGGTCACGCCCTGCGCCCCGTCGTAGTATTGCACGGTTACCTGGTGAGTGCTGTTATTCTGCCAAATCACGTCCTGGTAGCCGTCTCCATTGAAATCCCCGAGGCCCAGTTTGCATTTGTAAGTGTAGTCCGCAGCCGGTTGCCAGGCGCCGTTCACCTCTGCGGCTAACTGCACGTAGATGCTTCCACTCGGTACGGCAGCGCAGGGGATCGAACCCACAGTTTGGGACGTCCCAGCCGTGCTACCGGAGAACACATTCGCACCGCCCTGAGTGGTGCCCACAATCAATTGATACTCCGTGGCGCCACTAACGGCATCCCACGAGAAGTCCGCCAGATTGTCCGAAAGCGTGATTCCCGGCAGCGGGCTGCTGATCGGAGCGGCGCTGGCGAAGGAGAATTTCGCGAAAAAGGCATCTATACCGCCCCCGCTGCTGGGTTGAAATACTCCCGGTGTGGTGGGGATCCCTAAAGACGAGCCCCCGCTGCCGGTCCACCCCGTTACGTAGGCGTTTCCTGCGGAGTCCGCCGCAATGCCGGCAGCCACATCGTTCCCGCTTCCGCCGAAATACGTCGCATACTCCAGGCTGTCCAGTTGGTTGCTGAATGCAGCTATAAACCCATCGCCGCCGCCGCCGTATGCCGGCTGCACCGCGGCATTCACCGGAAAGTTGATCGAATTCGTCGATCCGGCAATGAAGATGTCGCCAGAGCCGTCCAGGGCAATCGCATAACTGCTATCCGGCCCGGAACCACCTAGGTAAGTTGCGTTCAGAATGCTGCTCCCATAAGCGTTGAGCGTGGCTACGAAAGCATTGTAGGAGCCATTGTTGACAGGTTGATATGCATTGGACGTAACCGGGAAGTCCGGCGCATTCGTAAAGCCCGTTACATAGGCATTCCCGGCGGCATCGGCCGCGATGGCGGTCCCGTTATTGAGTCCCGTGCCGCCCAGATAAGTGGCGTACTGAACCGGCCCAGAAGCGCTTATTTTCACTACAAAGGCGTTGCTTTCGCTGCCGGCTGCCTGTAGTGGGTTCACCGTTGGGAAATTCGCCGATTGGGTCTGGCCCGTCACATAAATGTTCCCGGCTGGGTCCAGTGCGACCCCGGCGGCAGTATCGTTTTCTATGCCGCCAAGATAGGTAGCGTAGATTAAGGCGGAGCCCGCGGCGTTCAGCTTGGCCAAGAACCCGTCATAGGAACCGCCGCCATAATATTGCTGAAACGCGCCTGTCGTGGTGGGGAAGTCGACGGAAGCCGTATAGCCGGCAATATGCGCCTCCCCTGCCGCATCCACGGCAATTCCAGCGCCATAGTCGTCGCCGCTTCCGCCCAGAAAGGTCGCGTAAATCAGCCCACTGCCACCCGCGTTCAGTTCCAAGACGAAGGCTTTGCTGTCACCTACGAAGCTGGTTCGCAACGCGCCGGGGGTGATCGGAAAATCTCCCGAATACGTGAAACCGGTAACATAGGCGTCGCCTGCCGCATCCACCGCCACGCCGAGCCCCACGTCCCGGCTACTACCCCCAACGTAGGTGGAGTAAACCAGACCGGTTCCCGCGGCATTCCATTTGGTAATGAATACGTCCGTGTCTCCGGCCATGGATTCCTGTTCGGGGCCAAGCGTCGGAAAGTCCGTAGACCCGGTTTCTCCCACCACGTAAGCACAACCGGAGCCATCTACGGCTACGGCGTGGCCATAGTCGTCGCCATTGCCGCCCAGATAGCCGGAAAATGCCAACATCGGATCGATGATCAGCGGACGGCTCGGGTCGTATGCGCCTAGGTCGAACCCAACCTCATGCCAGCCGTTGAAGACATACTGCCCGAAGATTTCGCGCCGGCTGCCTTGCACGCTCTGATACACCACGGGGCGGCGGTGCGTTACCCATCCGGAGCCAGTCTGTACCCTTAAACTGCCTTCCCGGTCGATTTCGACATTCTTCGCGCCCCCAAAAGCAAGATGGATGGAGCGCCAGGATGCGTGAGGTGCCACTACCAGATCGTATTCCAGCCGGTTCTGGTTTCCATAGTAGGTCAGGTCGACACCAGGATAGAGATCGGCGTACTTGATGGCCGTGAACAACGGCACGCTCGTTCGCCAATACTCCGGACGCGAGCCTCTGATGTAATTGGCGATTCCGGCTTGTGGCCCCTCTGCCTGGGGCCGCACATTCGGGCGCGCGCCCACGAAGCGGAGCGGGACGTCAGTCTGATGAGAACCGATAACCTCGCCGGAAGAGGCAAATGCCACTGTACGCCTGGAGATATGCGCGACGAACCATTGCTCCGATTCGAGCCCGCGCAATTCGAACATCAACGGCATTTTTCCATAGGCCGCCGCATTGATTCCCCCGCCATCTCCCCCAAACACAGCGCGAACCAAACCGGTGAAGAGAACCACAAGTGAACAGACCCGAAAACTCGAGCTCATGCTCACTAGATCGGTACTTTTCCCCGTCCGCTTTAGGGCTACACCATTGCCGAACTAAGGTTTGCGTAGCGACTGCGCCACATCCACTTATCGGGGAACTACAGCCGTCCAGCCGGGAGCCCCGGGTTCGTACAGCCAGTTCCAGCCGATGTCGGTAGCTCCTCCGGTTCCACCGTAATAGTGCACAGTCACCTGTGCCGTCGCGTTATCCTCCCAGACCAAGTCGGGCACCCCGTCTCCATTGAAGTCGTTGGCCCCCACTACCGTCCACCCGGGTGCCCCAGCGCTATCCAGCCAGTTCCAACCGGTGTTTGTAATCCCGCTGTAATATTGCACCGTGACTTGGCCCGTTGGCGCATATTGCCAAACCAGATCCGGCGTCCCGTTGCCATCGAAATCCGCCGCCGCCACTACCCGCCAGCCGGCTGGCGCCCCGGCGCTGTTCAGCCACGCCCACCCGATGTCGGTGGCCCCGCCCGATCCGCCATAGTAGTGCACGGTGACCTGATTCGTCGCGTTGTCCTCCCAAATCAGGTCCGGCACGCCATCGCCGTTCATATCGGCCACCGCCACCACCGTCCAGCCGGGAGCCCCCGATTCGTACAACCAATTCCACCCGATGTTCGTGGCCCCACCCAGTCCACCATAGTAGTGCACCGTTACTTGGCCGGTTGGCATGTATTCCCACACCAGATCGGGCACGCCATTGCCATCAAAATCCGCTGCTCCCACCATCACCCAGCCAGTCGGCACGCTGGTATTGTATAACCAATTCCAGCCGATATCGTTGATGTCCGGTGTGCCGTCATAGTAATGCACGGTTACCTGTTGCGTGCTGTTGTCCCTCCATACCAAGTCCTGATAGCCGTCTCCATTGAAATCGCCGATGCCGATCTTGCACTTGTACGTATAGGAGGCCGCCGGCTGGAAGCTGCCGTTCACGTAAGCCGATAGCTGCACGTAGAAGGTTTGGCCGGTGGCGGTACATGGAATGGATCCCACCGTTTGCGATGTTCCTGAAGTAGTACCGGAGAAGATATTCGTACCACCCGAAGTTGTGCCTACGGTCAATTGATACGTTGTGGCGCCGCTCACGGCATTCCACGAGAAGTCCGCCGAACTGTCCGAAAGAGAGCTTCCCGGCAAGGGGCTTCCGATCTCACCAGCCGGAACATCGACCCCCAATGCAAACGCATCGTAGAGCCCGGCGTTGTAAGTCTGCACAGCGCCCGGTGTAGCGGGGAAATTCGTCGCTATGGTCGCGCCGGAAATCAACACCGCCCCAACCGGCGTTACGGCGATATTCTGGCCGAGATTATTGTCCGAGCCGCCAATACAGGTCGACGACAAGAACGTTTGGCCGTTGGGGCTGATCTGGGTCAGGAAGGCGGTAGTGGCTGAAACCATGCCGGCGTAGGCAGTGCCGGGACTGTTAGGCGGCGCCACCAGAGCCAAAATCTGGTTATGCGTCAGGCCGTTGTACGTGAGCTCGCCCCAGTCGTCCTGGTTGGTGCCGCCCGCCGTCGCGGTGGCCATGCCGGCTCCTTCAAATGCTACATAGACGTTATTGCCGGAGTCCACGGCCACCAGCAACGGTGTGCTCACAATCTGCTCCGGGTATCCCAAAGTCGCCTGCGTCCAACTGGAGCCGGCGTTCGTCGTGTAAAACAGGCCATTCCCCGTCGCGGCGTAGATTGTGCTCGTCGAACTGTTCATAGCCAGGCTGGTCACAGCCACAGTCACACTTGAAATCGTCGGTAATCCGGTATTGACCGCACCCCAAACCTTGCCGCCATCGGTTGTCTGATACACGCCGCTCGGGGTGCCCGCGTAGGCTGTCGCCGTATTGGGAACCACAACCACTGTGTAGACGGCTCCTGTCCCTGGCGCCGTCGTGGGGCTGCTCCAGGACGAGCCCGCATTTGTGCTGTAAATCAGGCCACTGCTCGATCCCACATAAACCGTCGAAGGGCTGGTTTTGGCGATCGCTATCACGGCCGACGTTCCCACCGCTTGGGCCAGTTGTGTCCAGCTTGTGCCGCTATTCGTAGTCTGATAAAGGTGACCGCTGCCGGCTGCATAAACGGTGGACGGCGTATTTGGGTCCACCGCGATCGCGTCGATCGTGGTGGAGGTGATGCCGCTATTCGCGGACGCCCAGGAGCCGCTCACCAATTTGTAGACTCCCCCGCCGGCGGCGTTAACCGCCCCAGTGCCGGCGTAAAGAGTGGCGCCAGTCGGATCGAACGCCAACGCGGTTACCTGGTCGAAAGGTCCTGCCAGGGTTGTGGGCGACCAATTGGAGCTCGAACCGCTGATAGTGCCTTCCATCAAAGGCGCCGGCCCGCCATTCCGCGCCCCGGAAATCGGATTCGGCGTGGGAAAACCGATGCACTCGGTGGTGCCCGACACGTAGGCATTCCCCGCCGAATCCACGCCGATGCCCGATCCGCGCTCGGGGATAAAGCTGCTGCCCAGTCCGCCAATGTAAGTACCATACACAGGGGGAAGGCTGCCGCTCGAATTCAGCTTGAGAGCGAAGGCGTCGTACAATCCGCCGCCGTAGCTAACTTGCGCCGCGCCCGATGTGATTTGTGGAAAACTCGGGTCGTTCGTCATTCCTGTCACATACACGTCGTTTTGCGAGTCCAGCGCGATGCCGAAGCCTACCGTCTGTAGGGTGCCGGAATTTCCCAATAAAACCGGACCGTAGGCGATGCCCGAACCGCCGGCACTGACTTTGAGGACATATCCTTGCGCCGGCGAAGGCGTTGACGCAGTCCCAGTCGTGCCGGTTATGTAGGCGTCGCCACTGCTATCCACGGCAATGCCGTACCCGATGCCGGCGGCCAGGTATGTGGAATACGTAAATGCCGCGCCACCGGCGGCTACTTCGGTCAGGAACCCAGCCGACGGTGTAGCCGATATGGCGTGGACCAAAGGAAAGGCCGTACTGCCCGATGCCGAAGCCGTTCCCGTCACATACGCATTTCCCGAATGGTCGACCGCGATGGCTCGCCCCCAGAAACTGCCGCTTCCGCCCAAATAAGTGGAGTAGACCAAGGCTAGGCCTGCCGAGTCCACTTCGGTCACGAATGCATTGGGGTCGCTGCCATTACCGTAGAAGCTTGTCTGCGCCGCGCCAGCCGTAGTGGGGAAATTCCCGGAAGTGGTGAACCCGGTAATGTAGGCGTTTCCCGAGGAGTCGACCGCGATTCCGCCACCGACATCGGTGAGGCCGCCGCCGAAGACAACCGCATAGACTAAGCTTCCGGTGGGGCTCATCTTGACTACGAACACATCGGCTCCGCCACCGCCTAGCGTCGTGGGATGGCCGGTAAATGTGGCTGCACTTCCGCCGTTGAAGCCGGTCACATACACGTTTCCTTGCAGGTCCACCGCAATCGCCGGATACGTCGCCTCGCTGGAGGCCGCCGAGAGCGCGTAATCCAGTTCATCGCCAGGCGAACCCAGGTATGTCGCGAAACTGAGCACCGGATCGATGATCAGAGGTTCGCGGGCGTCATACCTGCCGACCTCGAATGCTACGCGGTTGTGAGATTGGAGGACGTACCGGCCATCTATCGTGTGTCGCACACCGCCGCTCGCCTGATAGACGATAGGCTTGTGTTGGCGCACCGCGCCTGCCGCTGTGCTCACTATCAGGTCGCCGGCGCTGTCGATGCGCAGGCCTTCGGCGCCGTCAAACGCCAGATGGATAGCCCTGGGATCGGCGCCTGGCGCCACCACAAAATCATACTCAAGCTGGCCTTGGTTTCCGTAGAAAGCGAGATCGACTCCGGGATAAAGCTCCCGATAGCGTACGCGCGCGAAATTCGGCGCGCCGGTGACCCATTTGCTTGGATCGTTTCCAATAAAATAGCTGCTGATAGCGCTTTGCCGCTCGTCGCCCGCCATCGCCGGCGAAGGTTTCGCGCCAGGAAAGCCGATCCGGATGGTCGACTGATGCCCCGCTTTATCCCCTGCCTGCAAGTTCAACAAGACTTCGGAGGGAGCTAACAGAATTGAGTAATCGCTGCCGTGGGACAGGAACTTCACGCGGGCATCGCTCTGCCCGCGATTCTCTTCAAAGCTCAATGGCAATTTGCCGTAGTTGAGAAGCGCCCGCGCCTTTACCTCCGCGGATACTCGACCGGTCTCAGCACGATTCGCAGCGCTCGATAACGTACTCAGGGAGAAGACCAACACCACAGCTAGGCTCGGACTATTTTGTAAGCTCATAATTTCGTCCAAAGATTGAAGTATATCGCCTATGCGCGGTTCTTGGGAGATGTAGGCCGGCAAAAGTGTACTGGTTCTCATGACTTGGCGTGCGTGAACGGCCTGGCCACAGCCTGCGCTAAGATCGGATGACGCTCCTTACTAAGCAGATCTGCAAACGGCTCGGCCAAGTATTGGCCCGGCATCCGGTTGCCTGGCTGCTCGCCGGCACCGCGCTTTTCTGGATGTGGGGCGGCTTGATACCCAGGATCAGATGGAACGCCATCGAAATGATGATGGCGAAGAATTTGTTGGCCGGAAACGGCTTGATCGTTGCGCCGCTGGATCCTCCGGCTCTCTGGCGCCCTCTGCTCGGCGCACTGGTCTGTGCGTCTGTAGAGTTATTCACCACTAGCCCCCGCCTCGTTTACCAGATCGTTTATGCCGTCTCCTTGACGGTTTTCCTGGTTGCCAGTTTCTACGCGGCCCGCGCGTTATGGGATGCCGCGGCGGGACACGTGGCCTGTTTGTTCATTCTCACAAGCGGTGCGCTGACCAGCCGGCTCGTTAACCACGTGGACAGCATTTCACACGTGGTTTTCCTGCTAGCTGCAGGCCCAGCGCTATTGTTTACGGTGCTGGCGATGCGGGAGCCAACCGGGCGCCGCCTATTGGGAGCGGGTATCGCATGGGGCCTGGCGTATCTGGCTAGGTGGGAATCCATGCTGTTCTTCGGGATTGCCGCCGGAGCCTTGCTTTGTGCAATATATACCGAACAGCGCCATTTCACGGCACTCCGGCGAGGTTCGTTCGCAGTACTGGGTTTCGCGGCTCTATACGTCCCTGCCACCACCTATGCGATTTGGGCCAAATCGCGCTTCGGTATTTGGGGGCCTTCAGCCATTACGACCTTCTATGCGTCCGAAGCATGGGTGACCGGCACAGGCGACGAGATGGCTGGCACGGCCGTAGCCGAACGCAAATACGGCTCACTGGAAGCAAATCGTTTCAACGTCTTACGGGCGATCGCCAGCAACCCAGGCGCCTTTGGCGCCAGACTGCGCATCAACGTCCCGAAGGTTCTCCGTCTTTACATGGACAGGCAATTCTTTGATCCTGTGTGGCTGTTGTTGCTCTTGGGTTTGGCCTGCGGCGCGGGCTGGTCCAGGACGCGCCTGTTGTCCGTGGGCATGCTATTGATGATCTTTTTGTCCTCGACCATCGTCATTCTGTGCTTCCATATCGACTACCGCTACCTGATCGCCGGTCTGCCCAGTCTTCTGTTGATCCTCTGTGGCGGCGTTTCCAGTTTCGGAAACCGGGTAAAGCAGGTCTTTGGAGGTGGGAAAGCAGCCGTTAGTGCAGCTTGCCTACTCCTGTTAGCCTGGCGGACCGCTGGAACCTCCTATGGGCAATTGGTGGCGGCCCGGAATAATCCGGATCGCAGCGCCGGCATCCATATCGTGGAGTTCGCGCGCGATCTAGCCCGCCATTTCCGGCAGGCAGTGCACCCCGAGCGCCCCATTGCACTGCTAGTACTGCCGAGCCGCGGATCGGAGATGAATACCACCGACATGTTTCTGGTGTCCTACTTTGCGGGGACCGCACTCGCTTCGCGGCCGCCAGCATTGTATCCGCGCGACTTGATTTTTTCGATCCGCCGCAGAGAGCCCGACTACGTTTACGCCACCGCTGAATCATTGCACAGGACGGACCTCCCTTTGCCCGGCCCGCCTGTCGCGGCATATCGGGCAAACACCGGCGATGTCTATTATCTGTTCAAACGCTGATACAATCTGGGCTTCTTTGCACAATCGCCGGTCCACTTCTAGGTATTGCCCGGTATGCGAACGGCCATCCCCCCTGCGCCGCTCATCCGTTGCAAACTATGGGTTGCGCGCGTGCCGGGAATGCAGACTGGAGTTTCTCGACCCGCAGCCGGACGATTCCGTTCTGGACGCCATCTACGGCGATAGTTACTTCCTCGGAGACCGGCGCGCCGAAGCGGTCGAGCGGCGGTCAAGAATGAAAGGTGCCGCTGGGGCTTTGTACATCGACGCGCTCACCGGATTTGTCCGCCCGGAAAACGCGAACTTGCTCGAGGTCGGCTGCGGCCACGGCGAAGTTCTGCTGGAGGCGCGCAAGCGGGGGTTCCGCGTTTCCGGCGTAGAAATATCCGCGCACGCCGCCGCGCTTGCCAACCGCTACCTGGGAATGCAGGCGGTCTCGGTTGGCGCCATCGAAACGCTCCCCCTCGCGCACGACCACTTCAGCGCAATTGTGGCGGCGGATGTGATCGAGCACGTTCGCGATCCGGAAGACTGGCTGCTGCGCATTCGGAAACTGCTGCTCCCTGGGGGCTTCGTGCTCTTGATCACTCCCTCGCTGGATAGTTGGACGCGCCGCCTACTACGCAGCCGCTGGATGGAATACAAAGTCGAGCACTTGTATTATTTCAGCGTGCGGTCCATCCGGATGCTGCTGGAACGGTGCGGGTTCGATGAAATCCGCATCTCGCCCAATCGCAAAGTGCTGACTATCGACTACCTCGCGCGACACTTTGATCGGTTCCGCGTGCCAATACTGAGTCCGCTGGTAGGCCTGTTGCAGCGCACGGTTCCCAGCCGAATCGCGCATCGGCACCTGCTGGTCCCCGCCAGCGGGCTGATGGCTATCGCCCGGAAGGCGGGATGAACTGCCCGGTTTGTGACGAATCGAGATTCGCCCATCTCTTGGTCGTCCGCGGCCGAGCTGTGACACGCTGCCTCGGCTGCGGGTGCGTGGCGCTGGATGCGCTGCCTGCCCCAGTGGACGATTTCGAGTCGCCGCCCAATGAATTGCCGCGCAACGTTTCGCGCTACATGGATGCGCTCAAACGTCGTGGTTTTTGCGGCGGCTCGCTGCTGGATCTTTCGACCGCATCCACCAACCTGGCTCCGGTCGTATATGACGCAGCCATCATGCTGCACCTGTTGCAGAGGCAGTCCGCCCCCGGCGAACTGCTTCGCAGGACGCACGCGGCGCTTCGGCCTGGCGCTCCATTGCTGCTCACGGTTCCTCATTCACGCCGAACGGCATGGCCGATCGGAAACCGATGGTACTTCGACGAATCCACGATTCAGTTGTTATTGCTGCGGCACGGCTTTCGCGAAGTTCTGGTGCGTAAACCGTCCGCCTCCTGCATGCTCGTGACTGCCATACGGGGCGAACCGCTCGCGCGCCCCAAGTGCTCGATCATTGTTGCCGCGTTTGACGAAAGCCGGACCTTTCCGATTCTCATGGATGCGCTGCTCAAAAAGGCCATCCCCGGAGTCGATCGCGAAATCGTCGTAATCGAGAGTAATTCGACCGACGGCACACGCGAGCTGGCGAAACAGTATCAGGGCCATCCCGAAATCAAGCTGGTGCTCCAAGACCGACCGCGCGGGAAAGGCAACGCGATCCGCGAGGGATTCCGGCACGCCACCGGGGACGTAGTGCTGATCCAGGATGCCGACCTCGAGTACGATCTGGACGATTATGAGGCCTTGCTGGCGCCCATTCTTGCCAATCGCGCTTTGTTCGTGCTCGGTACGCGGCACGCCGGCGACTGGAAGATGCGGAAGTTCGCCAGCCAGATAATCCTATCGGCGGGGCTGAACTTGGGGCACACGTTCTTCACAGGTTTGATCAATGTTCTCTTTCGCCAGAACATGACGGATCCGTTTACCATGTTCAAGGTCTTTCGCCGCGATTGCTTGTTTGGTCTCCAGTTCCAGTGCAACCGGTTTGATTTCGATCACGAACTGGTGATCAAGTTTATCCGGAAAGGCTATCGGCCGCTCGAAGTCCCTGTGTCCTACTCTTCGCGCTCCTTTCGCCAGGGAAAAAAGGTGCGCCTGTTCCGCGATCCGTTCACTTGGTTATGGGTGGACCTGAAGCTGCGCTTCACGCGCGTACTGCCCAAGTATTTCTAGCCGCGTGGCGCACGCATTCCTGCTTGCCCCGCCCCCACTCCTGGGGACCCCTGCGGCGCGCTGTTCTGTTCTTTTTCCTCCTGCCGCAGATAGTCGCCGCGCGAAAGGTGACGCTCCAGCCAAACGTACAGCACGATGAACAGGTACCGGCTTCCCATCTCCTTGATCTTCAGCTTGGATATGCCCGCTTTTCGATTGGTCCACGAAATCGGCACTACCGCGTAGGAATACCCGCGCACGATGGCTTTCAGGGGCATCTCCACGGTCAGGTTGAAGTGCGGTGAGATCAGCGGCAGCATACCCTCGATGGTCTGCCGCCGGTAACATTTGAACGCGTTGGTGATGTCGTTGTATCGCAGCCTGAACAGCATCCGGATAAACCAGTTAGCCATCCGGTTGATGGCCAGCTTGTGCACCGGATAATCCACAATCTTGCCGCCCTGGATAAATCGCGAGCCAAAAGCACAATCGTAGCCTTCTTGCAGCTTCCGATAGTATCGAACCAGGTCTTGAGGACTGTCGGATCCATCGGCCATCATCACCGCGATAGCCTCGCCGGTGGCTTGCGCCAGCCCGACGCGTACGGCCATCCCGAAGCCGTGTCGACCGGTATTCGTAACCAGCCGGATCCCAGGATAACGTTCCATCGATCGCCGCACGCAGGCCACCGTTTGATCGGTGCTGCCATCGTCCACAACCGCGATTTCAAACGGAATCCGCTCTCCGGCCAGGGTCGTGGCGATTTCAGCAATCGTCTGCTCGATCGAGCCCTCCTCGTCGCGCGCCGGAATGACTACCGATAGTTTCATCAGCCGTTAACTCCGTGCGGCTGCCGGCGCATCCGCTTGGCGCAGATGCCGAGCGGCAATTTCATCGAGTATGCGCGGCAGATCGTAACGCATTTTCCAGTTCGGGAAATGTGCCCGCAGCTTGCTCAGGTCCGAAATATAACAGATGTGATCGCCAACGCGGTTCGTTTCTATGTAACGGTACCGCAGCTTCAGCCCCATGGCTGCGAGTAAATCCACAGTCTCCAGGATTGAAAGACTATTCGCGCGGCCGCCGCCCAGGTTGTATACTTCCCCGCAGCGTGGAGCACGAAAGAATTCTAAAAACAGATGGGCTACGTCGTAACTGTGGATCTGATCGCGCACCTGCTTCCCTTTGTAACCGTTGATGACGTATTCTTTGCCGGTCGCGGCGCAGTGAACGATGTAAGCCAGATAGCCGTGCAATTCGACAGCGGCATGTTGCGGGCCGGTAAGGCAGCCGCCGCGAAAGACGCCCACCGGCATCTGAAAGTAGCGCCCGAATTCCTGGCACATGACATCGGCGGCCACTTTGGAAGCGCCAAACACCGAGTGCAGGCACTGGTCGATCGACATGCTCTCGTCCACGCCATCCATGCCGTTGGCGTAATCGTAACGCTTGTCCAGTTCGACGAGCGGCAGGTAATTGGGCCGGTCCCCGTAGACCTTGTTCGTGCTCGTAAAGCAAAATGGCGATTCCCGGCAGAAATCGCGCGCGGCCACCAGCATGTTCATGGTGCCTAAAGCATTCACATCGAAATCGTCGTAAGGGATGGCCGCAGCTTTGTCGTGCGAAGGCTGCGCGGCAGTGTGAATGACGAATTGCGGCCGCTCGGCCTCGAACACGTCGCGGACGGCCTGCCGGTCGCGTATATCGATCGGCAAGTGCCGGTAACGTGGCAGCGTCTTCCGTAGCTCCTCGACCACCGGATGCGTCGTGCCTTGCTCGCCAAAAAACTGCCGGCGCATATCGTTGTCAATCCCTACGACCTCCCAGCCTTCGGCCGAAAGCTGGCGCACGCATTCCGATCCGATCAGCCCGCCCGATCCGGTGACAAGAGCTTTCATCAAGACCCACTCTACTATTGCGCGTGCCTTTACGGCAAACCGGGAGCTGTGCGGATAAAGACGTACTCGTTGCAGCCTAGCGATCCGCCGCATGTGGTCAAGCGCGTCAACATGAAGCCGCGGCGTACATAAAAATCCAGAATTGCCTCCGGTTTGGCAACCTCGAAAGGATAACCGCCTACCCAGTCGATCAGGTCGCGCCAAGGGGACATGCCGCGCTCTTTTCCCTCGTTACGCCATGTTTCAAATGGCCGCCCGCGCAGAAGGTCTTTTAGCATCCTGCGCCAATACAGATGCACCAGCACGGGAACCGTTACCAGAAACCGCAATCTGCCCGGCAGACGGTTGTAGGCGCGCTTGACGGCTCGCCAGCGCTCGCTGATCCTGCCTTGATCGTTGTAAATGGCGATGAACAGTTTCCCGGTTGGCGCTACCAGCGCCGCAGCATTGTCGAGGGCCTGCCACATCGCGCCGGTATGATGCAGGACTCCCCACGAATACACCACGTCATAGGTGCCTAGGCCGGCAAGGTAACCGGCGTCCAGCGCCGAACCTTCCTCGATTTGCCAGTCCGGGTCTTCCGGAAAGTACCGTCGGCACAATTCCTGGGCGCAAGCTACCGACTGCGGGTCGTAGTCGAAGCAGCGCACGCGGGCTCCCAAACGCCGCGCCGCCAAGCTGAAAAGACCACTGCCGCAGCCTATATCCAGGAACGTCTTACCGCTTAAATCGGAAACTTCCAACATGCCGCGCAAGGAACTTTCCGCCCTGAGAATACGGCTCTCGTCCAGAATCCCGAGGAAGCGTTGCCAGTTTTCCCCGAAAGCGAACCGTTCGCGCGCGGCAATCTCTTCCTGAGATGTAGCGGGCATCAACCCCACTGTAGCGCAGCTCTTTAGGCCATGGTCTCTATCGTGGCGAACGGCAGCACGGCCTGCCCGGCACGCTTGCGCAAGAGCCATTTGCTGTACGGCGGGACGTCGTTCTTGGCGAGGTCCTGCAAAATCAGATCCGTAACTTCGCGATCCCGTACATCCGGAGCCATTCTTTCCAACCGGCCTTCACGGCGCAGCCACTCCGACTTCTCCTTGGAGAGCGCTTGCTTGGACGAGTCGCTGAGCTGTTCAAACAAACCCTGCGCCGTAGTCTGACGGAACTGTTCATATTCAAGAATCAGGGCGCGCTCTTCAACCTCAAGATTCTGCCGTAAGACCGACCGCTCCCGCTGGCGATAGCGCTCTTTAGCAGCGGCCTCCAGATGTTCGTCCAGAAAGCGGCGCCGCGCTGCCGGATCTTTTACGATCTTGACAACCAATCCAGCGGCATTCTTCAAACTCTGGCCGCTACGTTGCTTCTGTCTGCATATATCGAGTGCCATCTCACACCAGTCGAGAAGCTCCTGGCCTTCCCCGGCGGCGGCTCCCATATCCAAAGCCCTCGATACATAACTGGCGGCTACATGGGGCAGTACACTTTCTTGCTTCATGGCAAGCACAATCTGCGCAGCTCGCTCTAAAGCGTACAACTGCTCCGGTGTTTCGGCAGCGGCAGTCCATGCTGTAACTTGTCTATAACCAAAACCAGCCTTCTCTAGGACGTTTTGGCAGTGTGCCCGGCTCAATTCCGGACAAGTCGTGGTCTGTAACATCAAACTCTTACGCTCAGGCACGTAGGAAGGGTGCCTGTGCATAGCAATGCGCCAGTCCTCTGCGGAAATTACGTTGTACGATCCCAGTACCTGGATCTTGATCAACTGGTCGAACGCCGGTTCTAACGTCTGCATGAGCCGTGAAAAATAGTGCGGCGGATTCAGGATGCCTACATGTTCCATAGCTAACTTACGGGCGTCCATGACAATCAAATCGGTTTTCTCGAAGGCTACCGCGAAGAAGCGGTATAAGTGCTTGGCCGTAATCCCATCAAGCTCCATATAGCGCCCGGCGTCCAGCACGCGGAAGAAACCATTATTGATCGATTGGATCAGTTTATCGGTCCAGGTAATGCTGCCCGTACAACGCCCGGTCTCCCGGTCCAACAGAAAACTGGCTTCCTGGAATACGTTGCTCCATTTCACCTCTTCCTGCTGGTCGGTGGCTGTGAGGGCCCGGAAGCGTAACGGAATAAAGCGATCCATGGCGAGCTTTAATCGCTGGTAAAACTTGCCGTGTACCGAGTTGATATTCAGCATCCGGGCGATCTCGCGCCCACTGAAAGTTACGGTTTTGGCGAAGTTGTTACGAAAAGTGAGCACGCCCAGCACTACGAAAATGTCGAGGTCCTGTTCAGTAGGCAGACCTAACTCGTTGTTACCCTGAATCTGCCACACCACTTCCATCTCGCTTCCGTTGGGAAGCACTTTCGTGCCCTTAATTTCGATCTTGCCGATACGCTTGCCGACCCTCCGTTCCAACACGGCAAAAGGGATGGCGGCCAGATTCTCTTCCTCGACCGAAAGGTTGACGAGTGCGGGCTTAGGATTGTATTTGGTCACGTCCGGGCTCTCTAGAACAGGAAGTGCATCCACTGTTTTTGTAACATTAGTCGCGTGTTCTGTTCTAGTGATTTACGATGAAGCCCGTAGAGGCCCAGCGTTTTTATTGGCAAGCACACACCAAGCCAACCAGATTTGGTCGCCATGTGGTTGGCTGCATTGTGTTTGGTTAAGGTTATCCAAACCATAAACCATTCCATATACGGGCTTGCCGGTCACATCAATGAATCTTGTAACTTATTGCAACCAAAACATTTATATGTAATCGACGTGTGCTACGGAGCGTGTGCTTCAGCGTAAAGGCCGTGGGTTTGATCGTAAACCTCGTGGGCCTCGCCGTAAGGAGACTGTAACCCGTTCAAAACAGGCGAGATGTCGGTATGTACTTGAGCGTAACAGTAGAAACCACGCATTTTCATACAGTTAGATGGGCCGGCGGTCAATCGATCGATAGCAATTTACGCTGAAACACATGTGCGGGTTCAAGTGCTTACGGTCAGGCACAAGCTGGCATCTACCGGCTTACGCCCGAGCCCGCGGATCAAGGTCCTGTTTATGATGAAGCTCATGCCGTAAATCGCGAACCGTGGGTTTAATCATAAACAATGGATTGCTACTGCAGGTTGTGTGGTCAACGAGCGAAACCACAACTCGAGCATCAGAAGCGACCATAGCCAGTGAGAGTTGTCGCGCCGCCCCGAATCGTGCTCTTGCAACATCTGCTGGACGAAGGGCGCTGAGACGATACCTCGATCGACAAACGACGCGCTCGTGAGATGATCCCAAAGAAAGGCCCGTAATGCGCCTCGAAACCACAAGGTGAGCGGCACACCGAAGCCCATCTTCCGGCGGTTAAGCAGCGCTGGCGGTAAGCGGTCCCCAAGAGCGCGCAAAAGAATATATTTGCCCTGGCCATCTTTGATCTTCCAGCCATGCGGGATGCTGGCCGCAAGCTCTGCAAGCTCATGATCGAGTAAGGGGCAACGCACTTCCAGTGAGTTTGCCATGGACATGCGGTCGACTTTCACCAGCATGTCGCCTGGCAAATTCTGCGTGGTTTCAAAGAAGAGCGCTTGGGAGAGCAGGTCGGAATCGTTCGGCAGCAGAAAGGCCGCCAGCGACCGCGTCAGGTAAGCGCTGTCGGCGGGGAGCATCCAATCGCTCCGCAGCAGTTCCCGGCGCAAAAACCAAGGTGCGAAGTTGCTCTCGAAGTAACGCTCTAGCGCAGTTGAGCGGCTCAGCATATGCAAGTAATTCTTGCCGTAAGACGAATAAGGGAGGCGGTCGGCAGTCCAGGAAATAAATGCGCGTAACGCTTGTGGTATGCGATCCATCCTCCGTAGTTTGTCGAGTGCCTGGAACCGATCATAACCTGCGAACAACTCGTCACCGCCATCGCCGCTCAGCGCGACTTTTACGTGGCGTACGGCGAATTCGGAAACGATGAATGTGGGAATAGCGGAAGAATCTCCGAAAGGCTCGTCGAAGTGCCGGACCAAACGGGAAACCAGGTCTACTGCGTCCGGCCGCACGATAATTTCGTGATGGTCCGTGCGATACTGGCGCGCCACCATCGCGGCGTATTCCAGCTCATTGAAGGCGCTCTCTTCAAAACCGATGGAGAATGTACGCACGGGCTCGGGCGACGCAAGAGCCATAGAGGCGACCACCGAACTGGAATCGACACCGCCGCTCAAGAACGCGCCCAGGGGCACATCGGCAATCATCCGAATACGCACGGATTCGTCGAACTTCGCTTTTAACTCGGCGCACACGGCAGCCTCGGAGAAATCCTGCGGTGTGTCGACAACCGGCGCGGGGAATTGCCAGTAGCGGCCTTGACGCACCGTTCCGTCGGCGTCGTAAGTCAGCCATGACCCTGGGGGAAGCTTCCGGACGGCCCGGAAACAAGTCCAGGGCTCAGGGATGTAGGTGAAGTGAAAGAAGAGCCGCAGAGCCTCTGCGTCGATTTCCGACGGCACACCAGCCGCATGCAGGCATTTCAGCTCACTTCCAAAATAGAGCCCCTGCGGCAATACCGCGTAGTAAAGGGGCTTTTTCCCAAAGCGGTCTCGCGCCAAAAAAAATCGTCGTCGTCGTGCGTCCCAGATGGCGTAAGCAAACATGCCACGCAAGCGCCGCAAGCCCTCCGCGCCCTGATCTTCATAGAGATGCACTAGCGTTTCGGTGTCGCTGTTCGTCGTGAACCGGTGCCCGCGGGCAATCAGATCGCAGCGCAGTTCCCGATAATTATAAATCTCGCCATTAAAGACCACCCAAACGGATTCGTCTTCATTCGCCATGGGCTGATGGCCGGTGCTGAGATCGATGATGCTGAGTCGCCGCATGCCGATGGCACTGCCGCCATCCACGTGGTAGCCTTCATCGTCGGGCCCGCGGTGCCGGATCTGGTCGCACATCGCGCGCACCGCGGGCAGGCTCGCCTGCCCCTCGCGCAAGTAGAATCCGGCAATTCCGCACATGGCTTTGAATACCTGCCATTACTGTAGCATTCGACCGTGCCCGCCCTTGCTGGCCTATGAGTTACATTGTGGATGGATGCCCGCTCCCATCCCCGTTCTGCTGATGGTGCGCGAACTGCACCTGGGCGGCAGCGAGCGGCAGATGGCTGAGATAGCCAAGGCTCTGGACCGGTCCCAGTTCGATCCGCGTGTCGCCTGCTTCCGTCCGCCCACGGGCTTGCGCGCGGACGATTTGCAAGCCGCCGCCGTGCCCATCGTACACTTCCCGGTGCCGTCGCTTGCCAGCGTAAAAGGCGCACTCCGCATCGCCGCGTACATCCGGGAACAAAACATACGGCTGGTGCATACCTTCGACACGCCTGCGAATCTTTACGGAGTACCGGCGGCCCGTCTCAGCGGTTCCGCGGTCGTGGTCTCCAGCCAGCGGGTGGACCGCGGGCTGTGGCCCGCTTGGCAAAGGCACGGATTGCGTGTTACCGATCGCATGGTCGACGGCATCGTGGTTAATTGCGAGTTCTTGCGCCGGCATCTGCGCGACGACGAGAAGGTGCCGCTCGAATTAATCCATCTCTGCTACAACGGCATCGATACCACCGCGTTCCAGCCCTTACGCCGCGCCTATCCGGATGCCTTGGGAGCCGCACTGGTGATTGGAGTGGTGTGTGGCCTACGGCCCGAAAAGGGATTGGATACCTTACTCGATGCCTTTGCAGCCATACACGGGCTTGTACCTGGAATGAAGCTGGCTATTGTCGGCAGCGGTCCGTGCCTAGGGGACTTGCAGGACCGTGCGCAGGCGCTAGGCGTTCTGCCGGATTGCGTCTTTGAACCAGCTACGCCGTGGGTAGCCGATTGGCTGCACGCCATCGACATTTTCGTTCTGCCATCGCGTTCCGAAGCGCTTTCCAATTCGCTCATGGAGGCCATGGCCTGCGGCTGTTGCGTGGCCGCGTCGCGCGTCGGCGGCAATCCGGAGCTGATCGTGCACGGCGATACCGGTATGCTCTTCAACCCCGGCGATGCGGCGGGTCTGGCTGAGGTATTGCGTCTGCTTGTGTGGGATCCCGCGTGCCGTAGCGCGTTGGCATCGAGCGCCGCTCATCTGATTCACAGCCGCTTCTCGCTGGCGGCGGCCGCACGCAGAATGGGTGAGATTTACTCCGCGCTGCT
>Ga0116135_1000259_pt1 | contig 29013 bp, 25 predicted proteins | sample June2015DPH_20_1_FD_89738 | JGI IMG/M metagenome (GOLD analysis project Ga0116135, IMG submission 89738) | Peatland microbial communities from SPRUCE experiment site at the Marcell Experimental Forest, Minnesota, USA - June2015DPH_20_10 | ecosystem: Environmental > Terrestrial > Soil > Wetlands... | reverse complement strand
GCCGTGCTCTTAGAGCTGTCGAAGATTCCGCATCTCCGTTGGATATAGAGAAACAGGTCTTGAACGAGGTCTTCTGCCTCGGCTGTATCTCTCAGGATGCGCACCGCCACGCTTCGCGTCAGCCGCGCATAGCGCTCAAACAGTGTGGCCAGAGCTTCGGGATCGCCCATGCGGATGTGGCTGAGTAAGGATTCGTCGGAGATCTCTGCGTGAGTCGGGGTCTTGTCTTGCACGACAACTCCGGCAGCGATTTTTGGCCGGGAGAATCGAACGGCTAGAAGGCGAGTTGTGGCCGCCGAGTCCATACACTACGTCCTAGCCAGGCCTACCGTTTTCGACGAAAGCAAGACTCCATTCTCCAACGCTTTAGAGGGCACAATAGTCATATAAATAACTCGATAGAGCGTATTTTGCAAGACAAATACTCTCTATCGGGTGTGTTTTATGCCAGCATTCACCTCTATCGTTTGGCCTGGTGATTCAGCGTGGACTATCTCACGACATTCGCAACGAGGGTCCGCAGGCTCCGAGAAACCGCCGGTTTGAGCATCCAAGACGCCTGCGATCGAGGCGGAATTTCACCTAACTTTTGGGGCAACGTGGAGCGCGGTGAACAGGAACCGTGTCTGCTCTCTATAGGTGGAATGGCGCAAGGACTGGGAATCTCCCTTCAGGTGCTGATGGCTCTCGAAGAGCTCCCTCCGGACAACACGGTGAGAAGCCAGATAAATGATCTCCTAGATTTGTGTAATCCGGACCAGCGGGAGCTCAGCCTTCGAATCGTAAAGACGATTTATGGACACGGACGTCCGAAGGCCATCTCTCCTGACCAGACAGCCATTTAGAAATCTATAGAGTGTATAACTCACCGCAATCAACCCTATCGATGGTGTAACGCCGCTCGCATGACCGCTATGTTGTGGCAACACGCCCCGTGAAACATCGTACCCAATTCGCTAAGCGCGTTCGTCGGCTGAGGAAGAGCGCCAAACTGAGCCTCGAGAAGGCCGCCGAACGCGGTGACATAACCGCGAATTTTTGGGGGGATGTTGAACGAGGAAAGAAAGTACCGAGCCTCGATACGATTGTGGCGATGGCGAGAGGACTTGGCGTTTCGCCACGTATCCTTCTCACTCTCGAAAGAGAGGACGACGAACGGGATCTCCGAAAGCGGATTGAAACTCTTTTGGTTAATTGCACTCCTCAGCAGCTTGAACTAATCCACCGACTGGTCGCAGTGCTGGTCGAGGGGTAGTGAAAAGCACTTCGCGACAGCCATTTCCAAATTTCCGCTATTTTCGCCCGGAGGTCCGACCGCTTTTCGATCGTGTGCGCTCTCGCTCGAGAGTCCTAATATCATTGGGCGCGATGGAGGTTTGCTGCCACGATTTGCCCGAACTGCAATTCGAGTGACCTGAAAAAAGTGTCACTGATCCATGCCGCTGGTTCGTATGAATCGCGCGGAAGAATTAGAGGATTTTTTCTGGGGAAGAGCGACGGACTGCTTTTTGGAACGTATCGAGGCACGAACCAGACTCGCCTTTCAAAGATGGTCCGCCCACCAGCTAAGTTTCCTTTGGCTACGCCAGCGATTCTTTGGCTTGCATCCGACGGATCGGGAAAGACTTGGCGCAGCCACGATTGGAACTCGGCTCGCAACACCGCCTCGGTTCGACCCTCGTCGCGCAGTTGCGTGCACCGCGCGATCAGACTTCTCGCAGCGGTGACCGACCAGGTCATGTCCGCTTCCTCTGTCGATCTCGACATAGGGATTCGGCGGTATGCTGTAGGTCTCTGAGTACAATGTCGAATTTCGCATTTGCCTCCTCCGACCGAGTGATCTTTGTAAGAATGAACCGATGTAATCTTTCTGCCCCTGAGGTTGTGGCAGATTCCAGCCTTCGGCCCTCGTCGTCGAGAATTGCCAAATCTGAGGAGTCCATTACGGGAATTGGCAGGCGATTCAGTTGGGTCGCTTCCAGCTTGAGCGCGCCACCACCGAGCGGCGTTCCCAACGCCTCCATGCAGACACGAGCCCACGAGCTGTTGAAGAGCGCCCGCAAAGCAAAGCGTGTCCACCTGGAATCTCCACATATGGTCGAGAAGTTGGCATCAATCAGTGCGGGTGGCTCGTCATTCACTTCGATCCACGGAACGCCTTGGTTTATCCTGGCCACGAACGCAAGAGGAAGGTGACGCGGTGCGAAACTCGGCAGCATGTACCAAAACCTTGGGATGCGGTTTCCGGACGCGCGCACATTCGTCCTGACCGCCGATAGTTCAGAGACAGGTTTCGATTCATTTCCGTTCGTGCGCACTAAGGTGTTGCCAGCGCGCCGCACGAACTCCGCCAATTCAAGCGGCATGACCGTAGGAACCGCGAGTCCTTCACGATCATAGAGATGCTTCGCCTGCGCAACGATAGCAGCGTCTTCAGGCAGCACCCACTGTCTCAGGTCGAGTACCCTACCCGGGAGCCGAGCGGCATTGACGGGACCGGACAGTTCGGATTGCCGCCGGACAACAGGCGCAAGGCACGCGACGGGAACCGTGAGTTCTTGGTCATCAAAGAGGTGACTGAGGCGAATGCGGGCCGAGCCGGCGCCCGCTTCTCCCAGCCAGTCAACATAGAAGAATCCATTACACCCGGTCCTGAGACCCTGGCCAATCGACAAGCCCGCAGCTTCAGGCAACACAAGATTGCACGGAGCCAGGCCGTGAAATAGAGGTCTGACTGGGGCGGGGACGATATTGGCGATGAGCGCCGAAAGGTTTCGAACAGCGAGCCTGCGGGATTGCTCGGTTCGATGCCGCCGAACCAACTACGACGACCGGCCGAAGCGATGGCACCCTCGATGAAGTCAGTGAGCGGATCGCGCTGCCGTGTCAGTCCCAATTTCTGATGTGTCTGGTCATCGTTGGCAGTCTCCCCTAACCACATCCCAAATGCGCCCTCGGAATCGCCTTCGGGAAAGGCCGCTCCCACCAGATGCTCGCCGCGACACGCCTGGGGCGAGACCTTGACCCTTAGGACGGTGTCAGCCGTTGGCTGTCGTTCAGAAATGGGGATGCTCGTTTCAGCCGTGCCAAGACGTTCTGCGATTACCAGCTGCGTCCGAACGAGCGCCTCGGAGAACCAGCCTGGCTGCGCATCCTCGATCAGATATTTGACACGGAAACATCGTGCCAGTAGATATTCGATAACTTCCCCATAATCGCGTGAACGCCAGGTTGCGGGCGCTACGAGCGCCAGAACGCCGCCGGGACGTACCAGCGCAGCAGATAATATCCATGCAGGCACAGAGAGATCGGCTAATCCGGAATAGTTGTCGATCAAGGTTCGCCAGAGCGGCCACTCGTCTGTCGCCACACGACGACGCACCACCTCACCGAGCTCGGCGCGAATCCGATCCGGACTAAGTTGAGCGACGGAACCATCCTGCGTCGCGAGTGTCTGATAGCGAACGTAGGGAGGATTCGTTATGACGACGGCATACCCCTCAGTCAAATATTCACGCGAGGCAGCTGCACTGAAGGCGTCACCAGCCCGGATATGGAGTGAAGCAACCAGAGAATGCCAGTTCTCCAGTCGCTGTCGGCACACATCCGCCGTCAGCGGGTCAATTTCTACGCCTTCGAGGCATTCCAGGCGACGACACTGGCGCGCCGCTCGTTCCACTACTGCGTCGAGCAGGTCGCCGTGGCCGGCCATCGGGTCGATGACCGTGTTCGCTTCGACTTCGAGCGCAATAGCAGCAAGCAAGCGGCTCAGCGGCAGGCCGGTAAAAAACTGTCCCAATCGCTTCCGCTTGGTCGGCTCAAGAGTAGATTCGTAAGCGAATGCGCCTGAGCGCGCCTTCTCGATCAAGCTGTTAGGCTGAGGGGCGGACATTGCGGGAGATTTTTCTTCCGAGTAGCTTATAGAATTCGGTCGCGTTCAGTGGTACTTGTTGCTGCCGTTTCAGATAATGATTTACGAGCCTGGAATACAGGCGCTGTGGCGTTCTTTCTTCTGCATCGTGTGAATTCCGCGCCCGCTCGATCAAATCATTGGTAACGGTGCGAACAGGGGAACTCGGTGACTTCGATGACACACCGCTCTTTGTGAGCAATAGAACCGGATCGCCTTTAACAGCCCCCATCGTCGTTATTTGCTTAAAGCTTCCTTGCGTCTTGTTCAGAACACTAGCAAGTTCAACCCCTAGACCCGCACTGCTGTAGGCTCGGTGCAAAGCGTTCCAAACGCCCGATGATGCGGAGTGGAATATGGTCGTAACCTTGCCATCTTTCTTGAGGACGCGATGAATCTCCTCAAATGCCCGGCCCATCAACAATTCGTAATCCGTGCACGTCTTGCCCTGCGCGGGACTGATCGTCACTTCATCGCCTGAGTCGGTATGCCGTCCGAGCCAGGCCTCATTGATAAAACTCACCTCTGCGTATGGAATATTTCCGCCGAAGGGAGGGTCGGTAAACACATAGTCGATGCTTTCCGCGGCTAGGTTCGTCCGTAAGCACGACGCGTGGCAAACTTCTATCCACTGCTCATTGCGTTGCGTCAGTTCAAACGCTCTATGGATTGTCCTTAGCTTACGCTTCAGGCCAGCGAACAGATTTTTCTCAACCGGTAGACCACTGACGTACAGTACTCCGGGTTGAGCGCTGGTGACGACCAGGTCTTTCTCGTTCCTTTTCGCGACCACGCGAGTCATCAGGGTCGCGTGGCTGGCGTTGTAACTTAGAAGCCAGAATCGCAGCGCGTCACGTAAGGGCGATGATCCGGAGAGCTGCCACAATTTTGCGAACACCATCAGGTTTCTACGCGTGTAAAAGTGGTGTAAGTGAGTGATGCCTTGATGATAGCCACTCCTGTAGAGGTCTCCCCACGGGATCGCGATCTGCGGTACTGACCCGGGCAGTCCAATTCCTTCGACACGTTTCAGGGGAAGTTCATCTGACTCCTGTGCGGCGCGAGACCATTCACGATTTTCTGTGGTCCCGTACACCCACACCGGTTTACGAACTCGTGTAACAACTTTTTGCCCGGTCAATTCGTCCACGTATTGTCTCATCTGTCGCTTGCATGCACTCAGATCGGCTGCGTGCGCGCAGTGAATACATTTATACGTAGAAGAGATTCGTGCGGGTTTTCTTGCAACGCAGCCGTCAAACAAACGGACGCGACTGTTACAACCAGGGCATTCGACAACTTCGGACCAGATCGTGTAACGGATTGTTCCCCGGTTGCCGCTGGGATCACGGGCCTCGTATAGCCAACCGAGTTCACGTTCGCACTCGAGCAGGAGTCGTTCGGCTTCGGTTTGAAACATCTCTGGGTTGGGCGGGTTTGTCAGCGTTTGAGCAACGAAGCTACCAAGGACGCCAAGTTCATAAAGCACCGCTCGTCGAGCGCCCCAGGTAACATTGAGACCGAGGCGCTTTGCCTCCTGCTTCATTGCTTCCGTAGGATTGGAACAAAGAAGTGCCGCTATGCCTGTAGTGCCACTCCCGGCGAATCCATCAAATACTTTGTCACCGGGCTTCGTATGTGCCGCAATGAAAAGCGCAATCGTCTCTGGCGAAATCTTTGTAGGATAGGGAAAAGCTGAGAACAGAGCCCCGGTTCGCCCTGATTTCATAGGCCAGTCATAGAGCGCGCGTAGATTCGCAGTTGCCCTAGCGCCTGCAGTTATCTCCTGCAGGCTCTTGGACATGCGGTTGTCTTTCGCCATTTGTTCGCCTTTCAAGATTTGATCCTACCACAACGTTCGAGCGGATTCATGTGCATTGCGAACCCTCTTGCCTGGGCGCTCGCGCGCGTAATCATGGCACGGCCGGATCGTTATCGCGATGTACTTTCTAAAGCGCGGTGCATCGCTTGCGTGTAACGGAATGGGGGCTGGCAACCTGCGGCCCAGCCAAAGGGCTTCTGGAATTGCGGGCAGATCGGTTCGAAATTCGCGACGGCTGGATCGCTGAGATTGCCAAGTTTCTCGCAGCCGTTCGTTGCGCGCCTGACTTGAGCGGCCCGGGTATTTTTGATCCCCTCTAACGTTGGTTTCCGGCAAAAAATCCAAACCTGAGAACGAGGAGTTGCCGTGAAGCAGAAACGTTTCAAAGTTGAGCAGAACGTAGCAGTTTTGAAGCAGGCAGAAGCGGCAGTTCCTTTGGCCGAACTAATCCGGCGGCTGGGAATCTCCGCACAGACTTTCCAGCGATGGGAGAATCAATATGTAGGGCTAAAGGTCGACCAGCTTCGATAGGCTTCTTGTTTTTCATATCGGCGGTTTACCGCGACACGCGATCTTTGCATCGTTCGAAGGCGACTATAAATCCTCGCAAGCACGCCCCGCGGGTGCGGGCTGAACCGTACAGTTGCGCTAGCGTGACGGCCCGGCAAAGTGTAGACGAGTTCACGATCCGAGGCGTTCATGGCGATGTCGCAGCATCGCACTGCGATGTAGCCGCAGCTAGGAAGGTTGGCTTCCATTCGCCGCCGCGTCGTAAGGCGCGCTGCGCTCGCTCTGCATAGCAGCGCGCAACTCCGCCGCTGCGCCTTCCCGGCAATTCCCTGTCCGCGATTCGAAATCGCGAGGGCGGTGCGAGCATCGCGTGTATCGCATCTACTTCTTCTCAAAAAAGTCGCTCGATGGTCGCCATGGGCAGGAAAAGTCGTTTGTCAACTTTAGGCAGGTCGATAAAGCCATATTTCAGGTAGAACGCGTGCGCCAGCTCGTCCTTGGCGTCGACAATGACGCCTGTCGACGCGATTTGCTCGCTCAGTGCGAGGCTGCGGTAGAGAGCATCCATCAGCAACGCTTGCCCAAGCCCCTTCCCCCGAAAGTCTATGCTTACGGCGAGGCGCCCGAGGAGCGTCGCAGGAGCTAGCGGATACTTGGGTAGTTTCTTTGCGACTTCCTCGGGAACGTCCTCCAGCTCGATCGCATACTGCGAGAGGGTGTAGTAACCCGCGATTGTCCGCCCGTCATAGGTGAGAACAAAAGGCGCTGCCGCACGTTTTCTGGCGTCTTGCCCTGCTTGCTTTCGGAGATACGAATCGAGCGATTCGACGCCGCAAGAAAAAGCCGCCCGGTTATGCTGCTGGCCGAGCGGCTCGAATGCGAACTTGGGTTCGTCGGATGCGCTGCTCAACTAGAGACCCATGTTCTTCTTGTAGCGCTCTGCTGCGCGGCGCGCAGCTGGGTTTGGCTCAGGCGGATTCAGAATGGCATTGATGAAAACCTCGCGCGCCTCGTCGCGCAAACGTAGCGCTTCGGCGTCCTTAATCGCACTGGCGGCTGCCGCTTGGGCGCTAACCACTACGAACTCCGTAACGGATGTGCCGCGAAGCGCAGCCGCGCGTTCGATGAGCTGCTTCTGAGCCGGCGTAAGTCGAGCTTGCAAGCGCTCTTGCTTACGTGAGCGATGGATTTGCGCCTGCGCCATGATCTCCTCCTTCTCTTTGAAGGCGAACCAAGTGTACTGCCATCAGGCGTACAAGTCAATAGCGAAAATACCGCGGTTTGCCGTACGCGAGACTGGTTGGGAAATTGATGCAGGCGGCTTTCTTCGATGCTCGCGAACCTTCGGAACGTGCTCGCGATCGAATTCCTTGCGGCGTGCCAGGGAATCGAGTTTCTCACACCGCTCCGGACCGGGACCCACGCGCAGAAGGCCCTGGAACGGGTGAGGTCCGTGTCAATCGCAGTCGACAGGAATCGATCGCTTGCAGCCGATATTGCTGCCGTATCGCGCCTCATCGCGCAAGGAGAATTTCAACAGGTTCTGCAGGCTGCGTTGTGATCTTCGAACCACTAGCATCCGTCGTGTTCGCCGCTAGGAACGCCGTGCTTGCCGCGGGGAGCGGCTCGTGACGAGTGATCCGTATTGACTCTCGATGACTCGGCAGCGTAGCATCCTCCCTGAACGGTGACGGTATCAAGGCGTAACTACCTGACCCGGTCACTCCTCCATGGGCGGGACGACCCCGCAGAGCAGCGGCGCCATGACGATATTACCTTCCGATCGCGGCCGGAGCGGACGCAAATGGGTGCCAGCGGCTGCGATCGTAATCGCCGTAGCCATCCTTGCTCTGTTTGTTGCTGGACTTATGCCGCGCGCCTACGGCAGCCGCTCGACTACGGTGTTTCTAACTCTGGTTCTGGGCGCTCTCGCGGTGGCGATCGCTCTGCACGTCCGCTTCCTGATTCTGGCCCGCCAGGCGCACGGCGAAGCCGCACGCGTTCTGGACGCGACCGAAAGCGAGTTCCAGTCCATCTTTGACAACGTACTCGATGCCATTTTGATCCTCGACGACCAAGGGATTTGCCTGGAGGCCAACCCTGCTGCTCTGGTGCTTTTCGGCGCCGCGCGTCAACAATTGGTGGGTTATCCGATTCAGCAATTCTATTTGGCTGCCAAGAGGTCGGCGAATACCGGGGAAGCGTTCCTCGGTCGTAACTCGGGTCACGGTGAAATCGAGATCGTTCGGCGCAGCGGAGAAGCCTTTATCGTCGAGTACACGGTGACAGCAAATTACCTGCCGGGCCGTCACGTAGCGATCTTGCGCGACATCTCTCTCCGGCGCCAGGCGGAGGCGGCCCTGCGCGAGAGCGACGAACGTTACCGGCAGATGGCGGACAATATCCAGGAGGTGTACTGGATCATTGACGCCCAGACCAAGCACGTGGTCTACGTCAACCCGGCATTTGAGGCCGTAACGGGACGTTCCTCCGCAACGCTAGGCGACCATCCCGCTTCGTATCAGGAGCTATTCCATCCCGAGGATCGCCTCCGGGTCTTGACCCGCCTGGAAGCGGCGATCGAAACCGGAAATTTTGATGAAGAATTCCGAATCGTCCGGACCGATCATGCGATCCGTTGGGTCTGGGCCCGGGGCTTCCCCGTGCGCGACGCCAGCGGCGCCGTACGACGATTGGTGGGCACGGCGCTGGATATTACGGCGCGCAAATCCGCCGAGGAACAAATGGCAAGAAATCTCGCCCTCGCCGAATCGGCATCCGCCGAAGCCGATGCCTTCCGCAGAACGACTCTGGCTCTCACGCAAAACCTCCGCATGGACTACGTCCTCGACACCTTGCTCCAGTCGCTTCTGAAACTCGTCCCTTGCGAGTCGGCGCGCGTTCTGCTGGTGGAAACCGATACTCACCTATTTCTGGCGCGGGAGATGCGCCACCCGGAATCAGCCAGGCGCCTCCCGAAATGTCCGGCGACCTTCGACGCCCGCACCAGCCGGTTTCTCATGCACGTTCTCGCGACGAAAGCCCCGGTGCTCATTCCGGACACCAGCGCGGAACCTGAATGGCAGTCTTTCAAGGGGTATGCGCAGATGCGCTCGTGGCTGTGTGTGCCGCTCATCGCTTCGCAGCGCGTGCTGGGACTGCTCTCGCTCGGCGATACGCGGCCGCAGGCGTTCTCACCGGACCATTTGCGGCTCGCGCAGTCGCTTGCGATTCCCGCCGCAGTCGCCATCCAGAATGCGCGCCTCTACCAACGCGCGGAAATCTATGGCGTGGAACTCGAGCAACGGCTTCGGGATCTGGAACAAACGCAGAACGCCTTACGGCAAGCGGAGCAGAGCCGAGAACTCTCGGAGGAAAAGTTCAGCAGGGTGTTCCGCTCGAGCCCTATTGCTTTTTCTATTACTACCGTCGACGATGGCCGCTTCCTCGACGTGAACGAAGCGTTCGAGCGGCGCTATGGATACGCTCGCGGCGAACTGCTTGGCCGCAGCATATTCGATATCGGAATCTGGGATGACCCCGGCGAACCGATGCGCACGCTCGATGAGATTCGCGAGCACGGCCGGGTGCGGAACCGGGTGACTCGCTTCCGCACGCACTCGGGCGAAGCCGTCGACACGATCTATTCGGCCGAGATCATGCCCATCGAAGGCTGCGATTGCGTCTTGGCTGTTTCCGAGGATCTGCCCGAGCGCGCGGAATTGGGGGCTCCGCTCGCCCGCAAGACGGCCTCCTAGCTCGCGGATCATCGTGGGCCGCCTGGGTCCCCGCGCGGCTCCATACGCGGACGTCGAACCATTCGGGCCCGAACGCTGCTCTGCGCATCGAAATAACCTGCCGCTAATCTTGGCGCGTTCGTGCGTAAGTTGCCCAGTCGGCGGCGAGAGCCCATTCCCTTGCTTTGCGGTCGCTTGTCGTTGCTCATTTTGGCGCGGTCCCACACCCAATCGCGCTGAGTCCGGTGGCCGCGCCTTTTTCGGCCGTACATTTTCCTGAGCACGGCTTCGGGCTCATTTCTGCGCCCGGCAGCTTCGCGTCTTCTGCTTTCCCGGCTCCTCCCCCGAATCCATTCGGGTCCCTCCCGGAATGCAGCCGCTCGCTTTGCGAGCAGAAGCCCTGGCTTTTTGGGTGCCCCAGGAAAATGGGGCAAAAAAGGAGAAATGCAATGTACTTATATGTTAAGTGGAATAGCTCGCGGCGGTGGTTTGCTCGCCAGCAGTTTAGCCCATTAAAGCATCTTTGTGTTTCCTTGGCCACTTCCGAAACGGAGGCCTACGCCGCCAAAGGCGGCGCGTTTAGGCCGCAGTGGAGGGAGTGGCCAAGGACGGATTATTGGGCGAATCTCGTCCGAGCGGGCTCAATGGCGAATGCCGCCATCTGCAACATTTACATTGCTTCCGAGTTGCCCTTGAACGATTGCCAAGATGCTAGAAAGGACTGCATGTGAGGTCTTCCCGAATGGCTGTGGCAAGGTAGGATTGCTTAAAGGAGAGGGCCGACCACCACCATGACTAAAGATGACATCCAGCTACTCTACGAATACGATCGCTGGGCGAACGACAGGGTTTTACACGCGGCCTCCGCTCTCAGCGCTGAGGAGTTCACGCGTGATCTGGGCGGCAGCTTCCGTTCTGTGCGAGACACGCTCGTGCACATCGTCGGCGCGGAGTGTCGTTGGCTGACGTATTGGAAGGAACCGTCCCCCAGCTCCGCCTTCCTCACAGATTTGTGGACCCGGGATAACCCCCTATTTAATCCGAATGCGTTTCCTGACCTAGCTGCGGTGCAGCTAAAGTGGGCGGAAGTCGAGAGAGAACAAGTCGAGTTTGTGAATCGCGTAACAAACGAATCCTTGCGAAGGATGCTACCTGTTCGCGAAACACAAATCAGTCTGGCGCACCTCATGCAACATGTGGCGAATCATTCCACTTACCATCGGGCTCAAGTCGCGCTAATGATGCGGCAGCTTGCCGCTAATCCGCTCGCCACAGACTTCGCCATGTTTTTGATGGAGGGCCGCCGCGGGAGAGCCGATGCACAGTAGTCTACTCAGAGAAGATTTGAGAGAGCCGAAAAAACTGGCTCGGAATCTCCGACCTTGCCAATCACGGCACCAGATATTTCAATTCGGGCCGCCATGAGATAAGTCCCGGCTGGTCGGCCACCCGGAAATAATCGTCGCAAACGCTGCTCCAAGCCATCATCGGCGACTTCCATGGGGCTGCGGTCACGCTCTTCGAACCGCGCTGACCGTTCTCCTTTGTTGCGGATCTCGGGCCACTCGGTGACTTTTGGATGGGTGGAAGATAAGGACGGGGCGAGCGCCCCGTCCTGGAGATTCCGCGGCTATCTATTTTTTCGTGTCTTTGCCTTCCAGTACGGTGCTCCAGGTGGCGCCATCAGGCGACATTTCGAACTTAAAGTTGTAGGCGGTGGCGGAAAGCACCTTAATGGTGAGTCGTCCTTTCATGGTCTGTGCGCCCACCGTTGTCTCGCTCTGCCAGGTCCAAGTGTCTCCGTGCACATCGCCTTTGGCGTGGTCGGCTTCGCCCAGGGTGTTGAAAGAGTCGTAGGTGTACATCTTGTCGTTGCTGTCGTAGCCCATGTAGGACGTTTCCGCACCTTTGCCCATGGCGCCATTGAACTCGGATTGGGTCACCAGGAAGAATGCACCGTCCATCCACCGCACGTGGTTTGTTCCTGTGAATTTGCCGCCTGGTCCAATGGGTCCCGGCTTTATCTCGCCCTCCGCAGTCCATGTCCCGACGAAGTAGTCGAGTTTCTTTAGCTCGGGCGCGGGCGTCGGTATCTCCGTCTGGGCCGGGGCCGATAACGCAATCCCAAGCAAAAGCGTCATGGAGGTGAGAATGGTGAAACGCGTCTTCATTGGTCTCTCCTTAAATTGAAATTCGGATGTGAGAAACACCCCAAACAAATCGAGTCGATCTTTGGAGTGTAACATGTTCGCTTTTTATTCGCCTCTACAGGAATCGGTTTTCCTCCGTTGGTTCGGGCGGAGCATGGATCATCCTCGTGTTCGTTCGCTCCAATAAGCGGTCGCATTCGCCGGTGCCGGTCTCCTGCTCGCTACGTCTCTGCCGTAGGCGCCTGATGTCGCGACAGGCGTCGTAACGGCCATCATTGTCGTTGCCTGCGTGCTTCTCATGGTTCTTCGAAAGGGGGACGCGCTTTGGATCCGGTCGTCAACCTGTTGGCGGCGGCAGTTCACATCCGCAGCCTGTGATCGACTCCTCCAACCGATCTTGCTAGTTCAGTAGGCCACCCTTTTTCTACCTCTCATTTTTCTGGGCACTGCTTCAGGCTAATTCCTGCGTCCGGCAGCTTCGCGGCTTCTGCTTTCCCGGTTCCGCCCTTACATCATCGGGTTCCCTCCCATAAAGCAGCCACTCGCTTTGGAAGCAGCGGCCCTCGCTTTTGGGTGCCCCAGGAAAATGGGGCAAAAAGAGGAGACATTTTCATGTCCTACTTATATGTTAAGTGGAATAGGGTTTTAAGGTAGGTCCGCTCGCCGACGCTCCCGTCATTAGAGCACGTGTGGTGTTTGTATGGCCACTCCCGGAACGAAGGCCTGCGACGCCGGAGGCGGCGCGCTTAGGCCGTAGTGGAGGGAGCGGCCAGGAACCGAGTATCGCCAGGCGCGCACCAATCTACTTCCGCGTTGAAGGTGAGACGCTCAATGCCCTGAGCGCCTGTTCTGCTTCCTGACTTGCCATCGTCGGTTTTCCCACCAGCCTTCGTAACGGCTCGATCGCGCGTGGGTCCTTGATAGCACCTAAGGCATGCACGCACTGCGCGGCCAGTGCGCTGGATGGGTCCGCAGCCACTTCCTGCTCCATTGTTTGAATCAGCGCCGGAACCGCCTGCGGATCACCGAGCTTCGCCAGAGCGGCCACTGCTTCACCGCGAGTCGGATACTGAACCTGTTTATCCTGCATCACACTCACGAGCGGCGCCACACTTCCTGGAAACCTCAGTTTGCCCAGGGCCCTCACCGCCTCGTAGTTAGTTTTCGCAACTCGTCCCAACGGCTCGACTCCCGCTGCGTCGCCCAAATTGCCCAGTGCTTCCGCCGCCTTGAGCCTGACGTCGGCGTTCTCATCCGTAAGTGAATGGATCAACGCCGGAGCGACCCGTGGGTCGTGAAAATGCCCGAGCGCGCTCGCCGCCGCTCCACGCAGCGAATAATTCTCCGACTGCAACGACTGAATCAGCGCAGGAACAATGCGAGGATCCTGAAAGGCGGCCAGCGCTTCAGCCGCCTCTGGCTGTAGGTCTACTCCTTTCCTTTGCAGCACTTCCAGCAGCGGGCCGACCGCCCTTGCATCGCGGAGCGTTGCCAACCCCGCGCACGCATGCTTTCCTGCGTCTGGATTGATGATGTTCAGAAACTTCACGAGCAACGGCTCCGCCTCCGGGCTGCCGGTTCGCGAAAGCACGTCAATCGCTTGACCGATCTCAATCGGTCCCTGAAATCCGTTGAAAGGCGTGCTTTGAATCTCCGGCCGCGACATCCCGTCCGAATGGATCCACACGTTGTACTTCAGACTCTCGACTAGCGGACGCGCGGCTTCCAGGGGCGGTCTCTTCATTGCCGCCAGCGCCCAAAGCGCCGCGCCTCGCGTTTCCGGCACCGAGAGCGCTTTCGCTAGAGCCGGCCCTGCGACCCTCTCCAGTTCATCCAGCTTCGGATCCCTCTCCACATTCGGATTCGGATAAAAAGCCCGCGCCAGCGCTCGCGCCGCCTGGTTGCGCACCAACACGTCGCTGTCTTCTAGAAGTGCCACCATTTTCTTCAGCTCATCCAACGTGCCAACATCCACCAGCGCGCTCACCGCCGCCTGTCGCACTTCCTGGTCGCTGCTTGAAAGCAGCTCCGCCAACGCGCGACCTGCCTGTTGGTGATCCTCGGGCGTCAGCACATCCTGCGCGTAGCCTTGGCCCTTCACCATCGTGCTCAGCGCATTCGCCGCTGCAATGACAACCTTCGGCTTCGAGTCTTTCAGCAGCGCAACCAGCGGCCCGGCCGCAGACCTGTCGCCAATCTCCCCAATCGCCTCCGCCGCCGCTGCGCGCACGAGCGCGTGCGTATCGTTCAACGCCTCAATCAGCGCTGGAACTTCGCTCAAGTTCTGTTCGTGGTCCGCGCCATTCATCGCCGTCGCGCGATAGTCGAGCTTGCCGAGTTTGTCGGCCGCCGCCGCCCGCACTAGCGAACTCGGATCGCCAAGAAGCGGTATCAGTTTTGGAATCGCGGTCTCATCGTTCCATTTCTTGATCTGCGCCAACTTCCGGGCTTCCGCAGTCTTCGGCGTGGCCGCGTTCTTTCCGCCTGGCTTCGGCGCAGGCGCGGCATTCGCTGCTGCCTCCGGCACCGCTACCTGCGCGGCCGCCAGAGCCTCCGCTGCGTGCTGCTTCACTCCTGCATCCGGATCGTTCAAATGTTTTTTGATAATCGCGGTAGTATCCGCATTCGCCATCGAGCCTAGCGCATCCATCGCCGCGGTCCGCACGTCCGCGTCATGATCCGAGGCAAACGTGTTCAGCACAGGTAGCGCCTCTTTCAAACCGAACTCGGGATGACCCATGCCGGGATCATCTAGCTTTTCAGTCTCCGCCAATTTTTGGATCGCCCCTGCCACTGCCACGCGCACTCCTGGGTCGGAATCCGTCGCCGCCGGCAGGAATCCCTGCACAAACGCAGACCGCGGCGGATCCTCATACCACGGGTTCTGAGCAGCGCAGTCCGCGAGCAGAATTACGATGGCGGCGCGCTGCGCTGGAGATTTCGAATTCCTCAACGTGCTCGGAAGCACCTTCAAGCCGACCTCTGGAGCGTCTATAAAGGAGTCGCGCACCGCCGCGAGCGTCGCTTCACTCTCCGATGCTGTCGCATCGGCGGCAGCCCGGATTCCCAGCGGGTCCATCTGTACGAGCTGCTGCGCCGCGGCGTGTCCTGCTTCACCTGGTAAAAGGTCAGCGATGGCCGCAACGGCTTTCGCGTCGTTGAATCGACCTAGCGTGCGCACGACCACTGTAGCTGCGGAAACGTTCTTGCTACTCTGCTTCAGCCCAGCGATGAGCGCGGGCTCTCCCGCGGTGTCGTGCAGGTTGTCAAGCGCCGCCGCAGCCGCGCCGCGCACCGCCGGATCCTTGTCATTGAGATCCTGAACAAGCTTCGGAACATCGCTTGCCTTTGTCTGAGCCTTCAGGCTGGCTGAAAAAGTCAACAACAACCCGACTACACACCATGCCCGAAGGACTTCGCTTCTTCGAAACTTGCGCATTTGTTCTTGCATATGCCTAACCGGCACCGCTCAATTGAATTCCGGTCTCTCTTTCAAGCGTAGGTCGCTGTTTCGCAAGCCGCAAGGAGCGGCGTGAAATCGTATTCTAGGTAGCAATAACCATCACACAACACCAACTGAAGGATGGCGGGACGAGCAAAGTAGTGAACGCCTGTCTGACTTTCGTAACCCGTGCGTTCGCGCCGCTGCGCTTGTTCGCCTCGCAACACTCACTGGAGGCACATTCCTCATCGCGACACGCCGTTGACTGCCGGGAGACCCACTCCCGGCCGCGCTTCACTCGCTCCAGCACAGTTTTTCCAGCGTGCGCCGTCGCTAGACACACTCCCTCGATTTTTCTTTCGCCTTAGACATTGCCGTCGGTTTATCCCTCTCGCGCCGATTGTTTGTCGAGTCCGGTAAGCCAACCTTTTTCTGCCGCTCCTTTTCTTGGGCCACTGCTTCGGGCTAATTCCTGCGTCCGGCAGCTTCGCGGCTTCTGCTTTCCCGGTTCCGTCCCTTTCACCATTGGGTTCCCTCCCATAAAGCAGCCGCTCGCTTTGGAAGCAGAAGCCACTCGCTTCTGGGTGGCCCCAAGAAAATGGGGCAAGAAAAAGGAGAAAATTCAGTCATGTCTTACCTCAACTCTATAACTCTCGTCGGGTTCGTTGGTTCTGACCCGGAGCAACGTCAAACGAAAGGCAACGGTTCGAAATTCACCGTGCTGTCGGTCGCCACACAGCGCTCTTGGAAGAACGCAGATGACGAATGGAGCTCGAAAACCGACTGGCATCGGGTCGTTGTTTTCCGGCCACTTTTGGCAGAGCGTGTCGCTACGACTATCAAGAAGGGCGCTCACGTACTCGTCGAAGGCTCTCTCGTCAGCTCGACCTACGAACAACCGAACGGCAAAGGCAAGAAGTCGAAGACCTCGAAGATTACGTCGTGGTCCGTCCGCGCCGATGTCGTGCGCAGGCTCGATCGCGGCGAACCAGAGCCCGACGCGCCTGCTCCCGCGCAAGCACTGGAGTCCAACGAAGCTGCGCTCTGATGTCTTCTACACGAAGGCCCTCCGACGATGTCGGAGGGCCTTTTTTATTTTTGCGTTAACGATCAGTCCGCCGCTTCGATTTGGATCAGCGCTGTGTCCCGTAGCTGAAGAGGCGTTGGGCCGGCAGGTGTCGGAACATCGGCGAGACGGCTCAGCAACGATTCAAGCGCCGAGACGCCGTCGTCGAGCGCCGCGAGTTCAGCGTCGCTCAGTGGGATCTCCTGACGCATGCGTAACAAGTTGCTCTTGCCTTCCAGGAGAGCCGACGCCGTCGAGCCTTTGGGCATATAGAACGAGCATTTCGCACAGGCCATGCGGTGCGGGCATTGATCGAAGAAGTCATACGTGCAGTAGCCGTGGCCGAGATCGTAGAACTTCCACGCTTCATCGGCAGCGACTCCCGAACGCACTTTGTCCTGATCGATGAGTACTTCGATGGCGCGCAGATTCCGGCTGAAGTAACCTGCGTCCGCATACGACTTCATCAGCTTCGTTGGCGTGATCTTTGCGTACCGTTGCGTCGAAGACGGCATCCTGTGCCCAAGCCACTCTTGCAGCTCGAATAGACTCATCGGCTCCTTCGCATTGAACAACTGCGTAGCGATAGTCGACCGTGCTCGGTGACTCGTAATTTTTCCGCGCAGATCGTTCTGCGGTACGCCAGCCTTGCGGCACAACCTGGGGATCAGGCCGTGATTCAGAAAGAACTCTCCGAGAGGCCTCATGCGGTGCAGGAACAGGAAGTCAACCATCTCGCCCGTCTTCTGATCGCAGAGCTTTGCTTGCGCGGGTGGAACTCTCTCCCAAGCGTTGATCGCCTGACCGACGACGCCGTCCACCGGCTTCGTGAATGCCGTCCCTGTCTTGTTCACCGGAACATCCAGAAAGCATACCGACGATTCATTGTCTGGCTGCCAGCGTACGCAGCCAACACGCAGGCGGCGGATTTCGTCTCCGCGGATGCCGGCGAACAGCCACACCAGCGCGACAGCTCGGATCATCTCAATCGGGTAGTAAGTGTGTATTCTCCCGCTCGGGTTTCGCCAACTCGCAAAGTCTTCTGGCGTGACGTTCAACCCAGCCCACAGAAGCTTGGCCCACACATCGTCAGCGATAACTCGCGGTGTCGTAGAGACTAAGGCCTTAACTGAACGCGGCGGCGTAAAACTGCGGTAGGGATCAATACGTGGAGGGATGACACCCCATTCTTGCAGGTCCGCAAAGAACACTCGAAGCGCCGTGTAATTGAGCATCTTCCCGTTCGGCGTCAACGGCTTTCCATAGTTGCGTGGTTTACGCCCGACCCACTGTGCTCTAAAGTCTCCACAGCGCATGTTCGTGATCATCGTCAGGCACTCGACTGCGAGATTGCGGTCCCATTGCTCCGGCGTAGTTATCGTTGGGTGTTTCGCTGCCAGCCAGCGTCCCACCGTGAGCAGGAGGTAGTAGGTCGCTTGGCGGACACGCGCGCTGTATCGGGCATTTTCGCGCCAGTATTTCGCCGCCTGGATCCATTTCTCCGGCACGCCTGCCAACAGATGGGGGTTCGGATGCCGCGGGCGCTGCATACGCATGACGGGAGCCGAGATGATCTTGCGATGTGCCAGGACCTTCGACACAGCTGCGAGGTAGAGTGTGCTGGTCTTCTTCTGCCGCCTTTGCTGAACTTTTTGGAGCAGCTCGAATGTGAGGTCTTCAAGGTGAGGACTCCGATTGGTAACCAGAACTTCGCACATCGCGCGGGGAATGTAGATTCTCGCAGTTCGGTCGCGATAGCCCCACTCGACAAGCATTGCTTCGAGTTCGGCGAACAAGCTTCGGATGCGCTTCCGGCCGAAAACGCGGATCGCCAGCCCATAAAACAGAAAGTTGTACCGTCCCAGCTCGTGAAGTGAGTCGAACCTGCACAAGAGATAGGCGGCCGCGGCCACAGAGGGCTTTTCATGGCCGCCTCTCTTGATGCTGTCGAGCCATTCCTTCTCGCTCCAGCCCCAGAAGCTCCTACCGCGTTCGGCTACGTCGCGTATCATCAGGGCCTTTAGGTTCGGCCAGTATTTTCTCTGAAGCTCAATGTGAGTGCAGACATCCTCGATTGGCTTCATGAGCCGCGGAAGGCCGCACTTTTCGATCACTATCGAAGGAGGAACGCCGTTTGCAAAGCTCGGCAGACTGGAGCGCAGCGTTTCCGCTTCCTCTACGTTTAGTTCGGGATTCCGATCGTAGTCGTCGAGCTTTATGGGCCAGACCCACACCGGCAACGCGGATTTCTCCGTCATGCCAGCACCTCGCTCATTGCTGTCACCCGCCGGGCGTGTATCTCTGCCATTCCACGAGCGAGCTTGTTTGCCAGGTCACGGCCACTCAGGTGAATGTAAAGTGTGGTTGTCTGAAGGCTTCGATGCCCTGCGAACGTCGCGATTTCGTGAATGTCCCAGTTCGCGCGCGCCAGATCGGTCAGACACAGATGACGCAGTGTGTGCGGAGTGAAGCGTGGAAGATTGCACCGCTCGGCCACGCGAGCGATTGTCTTGGACCAGGTCCAGATCGAGATTGGCTTTCCGTAATTGCGACAGGACTCTGATAGGAACAGCGGACCGCGTTCTCGGCTCAGTTCGCGGCGCATTTGGAGATACCTGCTGAACAGCTCGCTCGTTGCCAACGAGTATGGGACCACTCTTTCGCGTCGGTTCTTCGTGACCTCCAGCCGAATTCGCAGCAGGCGATGTGCGGGATCGATGTCGGCCACTTCAAGCGAGCAGATCTCCTCGCGGCGGAGAGCTGCATCGTAGGACATCGCCAGCATCACTCGATTTCGCAGCGGCTCCTGCTTACAGACCTGCAGAATGTTCTGCCACTCTTCCTCGCTTGGAATCCACGGAAGCCGGTGATGCCGCTGGATTAGGCCCCGCCCGCCTATAAGCGGGCGCAGAGGGTTTTTCGTACAGACTCGTTCTTCGACTAGGAAGTCATGAAAGAGGCGAAGCACTGTGAGGTGCTGTTGCAGAGTGGCGTTCGCGAGAGTGCTTCTTGCTTCCATCCCCTTTCTCGAAACCCTTGGAACCTCGAGCTGAGTGATGCTCCGAATGTAGGCTCCGATCGTCGGACGAATGACCGAGTGAAACGGGATGTTTTCGGTCTCCAGAAAACCGAGATAGCGGTCCAGGTCTCGCCCGTAGGCTTCGATCGTGTTCGCGGCTAGACCGCGTGCGGCCTGAAACTTTAGCCAATCCCTTGCGTGGGGATTCTCTGAAACCCTCCGATATCGCTCCCATCGAACTGCACAAATCGAAAACTCCAGGGCCATTGGTTCCTCCAATTTGGGTTCGGCCCCCTCGGGGACCGAACCCAACGATACGTCTGGCGGGAGAACCAGCCCTATTCCACATAATGAACTCAGTAACGATTATCGGATTTGTTGGAGCCGACCCGGAGCAGCGTCAAGCGCGCCGGAGCGGCGCGAAGTTCACCGTTCTTTCTGTCGCGACGCGCCGGTCCTGGAAGAACGCTCAGGATGAATGGTCCTCGAAGACCGAGTGGCACCGTATCTCGATCTTCCGGCCGCGACTCGCCGAATACGTCTTGCAGTCGGTCGAGAAAGGCTCAGACGTCCTGATCGAGGGAAGCCTGGTTAGCTCGACTTTCGAGCGCGGCAGTGGCAAAGGCAAGAAGGCCCAGGCGGAGAAGATCACCTCCTGGTTCATTCGCGCTGATGTCGCGCGCAAGCTTGATTGCGGCGAACTCGAGCCGGAAGTGATTGCTCCGAACTTCCAGGCTTCGCAGGAATCCCCTGCAACATCCGTGCTTCTCCCTTCTAGGGCAGACTCACAATGGGCCTCGGCGTTCCGCCGGAGCTCCTTTTTTTGCTGGTCCCACTTCCGACCGAACCGAAAGTAGTTTCCTGCTCCCTCAGTCGGCATAGCATTATTGTTCCACCGAGTGCGAACCCCCTTCTCAACCGTGCGCGGGAGGGATTCGGCCTGATCTCGCGAATTTCAGGGCGCCATTCCCGAAAACGGTCGCCGTCGTCCCCTCCCGCCGGAACACCCGAGCCATGTCCATGAACTGAGAAAGGGGCATTCCCTTTTTTTGCCGCAGACAGGGAACGACCCAGCAGGCCGGAGCGTCTCCGTGATGGCCGGGTCGAACTGCAGCTGCCTCATCTGCCGCCTGGAAGCGAGCCTCATCGCTGAACTGAGCGATGATCGGAGCCAGGAAGAATTTCGGTTGTTCACTGCTTCCAGTCAACTCCTCGCCGCATTTCCCACCGCACTTCGACTCATCCAGCACCTTCACGTTCATCAGGATCAGGGACGCAATTCCTCGTCCGATCCGATCCTTCTGGAACTTCTGCGGCGAAGCCGCAACGCAGCGCTCGCTCCGATGTGGCAGAAACTCTCGCTGCTGGTCTTCATTCCGACCATTCACCGCACCACGACCCAAGTCACGGCCACGTTTCCGGCACTCGCCCGCGACGACACCGCCCAGTACTTGTTTACGGTTCTGCTGGAATTTCTTCCGACCCAGGAACTTCACCGCCGCCGCTCGCACCTGGCCTTCACCATCGCGCGCAAGATCCGCCGTAGCGCCTTTCGCTGGGCCATCCGCGAATCGCGCACATCCTTGCGAAATGAAACGAACCGAACTTCGGCCGGCGCTGCTCGAACCGACGCCGGCGTCGAGGATTCCCGCTCGAAAATTGTGTTACAGCAGTTTCTCGACGACTGCCAGCGCAGGGGATGGTTATCTTCGCAAGAACGGGAGCTGCTCATTCAATTCAAGCTCGAAGGTGTCTCCTGCCCGGAACTTGCGCGCCGCAGCGGAGGTTCGGTGGTAGCGGTCCGGCATCGGATCCAGCGCATGCTGGATCGACTGCGCCGCATCGCGCGAAAATCAGGCGCCGGTCTGCCCGAACAACTGAATCTGTTCTCCCGATGAATCTCGACCCTCGACCGGATCCTCGCCTCGACAGGTTGCGACTGCTGCCGACATCGCCTGGCAGTTGCGAAAAAATATTTCACTGGTACCCGGTCTGTTTTTATTTCCCGTGGCTGATTAGTAGTGTGAGGGGAGTTCCCGCCGGTTAACTCCCGCGGACAGGGCTCGACCGATTTCGTCCGAGTCTAGCCCTGTGTCGCGTGCGGCCCGTAGAAGGCGACGGACGCGATTGTGGGACAACGCTGTACTCGGAGCAAATGCTCCCATTGTGCCTGGACGGGGAATGTCCAGGAACCGGCGCATACAGCCGTCCCTCCAGTCGCGAGCCGCCTTCCTTTCTCGCGCCGCAGTCCGCGGGGACTTCCTCTCAACGGCCCCTTAGCAAGATTCGGATAAGACAGGGAGAGTCCAAAAATGAAACGACCCCTTCGCATCTATCTCGATCGCTCTTGGCTGCGCCTGGCACTCGCGACAATCGGCCTGACGCTTCTGCTCGCCGCGCCAGCCTTCGCGCAAGGGATCGGGGGTTCGCCCTGGGAGAACGCCGTCAGCGTTCTACAGACGGCCTTCACCAGCACCATCGCTCGCGGTCTTTCGCTCGTTGCAATTGTGGTGGCCGGCCTTACGTTCGCCTTCGGCGAAGGTGGCTCGAAACGTGTGCTCGCTGGCGTGCTGTTCGGCGTGGGCATGGCCATCGCCGCAGTGAATTTCCTGGCGTGGCTGTTTCCCGGCAACTGAATCCTGCTCCGCACGGAGAAGCCTATGTCGGAAGCAAGACGGTTCAACAGAGTGCATCGCTCGCTCTCCCGGCCGCTGACCATTCTCGGGGCGGAACGAAAGCTCTTTTTCTTTGCCATGTGCCTGGGTGCGGCCACCTTCAATCTCCTCAACAGCCTGTTCGGAGGGTTGCTGATGTTCCTGTCGCTGTACTCGCTGGCCCGCTGGGCCACCCAGACCGACCCGCAGATCCTGCGATTTCTGCTTACGGCCGCAAGACTCCGCGCTCAATACGACCCGATGAAGTTCAGCCCCATTCGAATCCGAAGGGACGGCCATGCTCAGACTTAGCCGAATCTTCAAGAACTACAACCAGACTGGTTCTCTCAGCGAGCAGATCAATCTCTACGGTTTCATTGGCCCGCAGGTCTTTCTGACCAAGAGCGGGGAGGTGGGCGTCATCCTCGAAGTGCGCGGTGTGGACTATGAGTGTCTCGACGACGCTGCGATTGACGGTTTCACCAAGCGCCTTGAATCTGCACTCAAGCTCTTCGATGAGAACTATCGCCTGTATCAGTACCTGTTCAAGCGCAACAACGAAGCGATCCCCTACCAGCTCTATTCCAGTCCGATCGTAGACACGGCGATCGAGAATCGCATCGCCTACCTTGCCAGCAAGGCCGACAGCCTGTTTTCGCTGTCCGTCTATTACGTGGTGCTGTACCAGGGGTTGCAGAATTCGCAGAAGCTGCTAAACGCACTCGCCGAGTTTCCCGCGAATCCGAAGAAAGCCTTTTTGCATCTGCGAGTACATTTCTCAGGGCACGAGCAGACCGTCGTTCTTGGACAGCATGTCGAGAGCGCCGAGCGAGCGCTGCTGCAAAAAGTCCGCAGCTTCATCCTGCAAGTCAGCGACTTCCTACCCGTGCGCATGCTCGATAAGCACGAAGCCTTCCGCATGCTCAAGCGAACGCTCAACTTTCGCCCCGAAAAACTCGAACTCGCAAGACTCAAGCATGACACCTTCCTCGACTATTACCTTCCCGAATCCCCGATCGAATGCCACCGCGGATACCTGCGCATTGACGATTACTACGTCAAGGTCTTGACTTTGAAGGAGCCTTCGGCACAGAGCTTTCCGCTCATCTTTAGACGGTTGCTCGAAGTCGAAGCGAACTATTACGTCGTGACCGAGTGGAAAAAGGAAGATTCCGGCAAGATGCGCCGGGTCATCCAGGCCAAGCGCCGCCATTTTCACAACACCAAGCGCTCCTTCGCGAGCCAGGTCAGTCTCAATGACGCTCCCGCACAAGACGTGCTGCTTGACGATTCCAAGCAATCCCAGGTCCGTGAACTCGGTGAAGGGATCGAGCAGATTGAGCTCTACGGGAACTATTTTGGCCAGTTTTCGCTCACGGTCGTGATTTACGACCTCGACATGGCCAAGGTGGATCGCGCGTGCGCCGACTTCTACAAGGTGTTCAGCGTCCACGACGCACAGCTATACGAGGAAAAATACAATCTGCTAAACGCTTTTCTCGCCGCGGTTCCGGGCAACCAGGTTTTCAACCTGCGTTCGCTGTACATCTTGAACACCAGCTATGCCGATTTCTCGTTTCTCTTTACCCTTCACTGTGGCGAGCCTCGCAATGCCCATCTACGGCAGGAGTATCTCGCGGTCCTTGAGACCAACCACCACACGCCGTATTTCTTGAATCTCCACTACCGCGATGTCGCCCACACAATGATTCTGGGCAGGACGGGCGCTGGCAAGAGCTTCTTGCTTAATTTCCTGATCACCAATCTCCAGAAATACTCTCCGCACACCTTCATTTTTGATATGGGCGGGAGCTTTGAAAGCCTCACCCAGCTATTCGGCGGCTCCTACGTTCGCCTGGGCCTTGAATCAGAAGATCTCAAGATCAACCCGTTCTCGCTCCCGCCGACGAAAGAAAATCTCGATTTCCTCGCTCTCTTCCTGAAGGTGCTGCTTCAGGGGCAGAGGGCGGGCGAGCTCGATTCTGCCACCGAGCGTGACCTCTTCCACCAAGTCGAAAACCTGTATGCCGTGGACCCGGCGCTGCGCACGCTGGGGGTTCTTACCAACACCCTCGGGCACGACATCGCGAGCCGCCTCGCTAAGTGGACTCGCGGCGGCCAGTTCGGATTCCTGTTCGACAATGCCGAGGACACCATATCGTTCTCGCGCTTTCAATGTTTCGACTTCCAGCGCATGAGCCAGTACCCGGAACTGCTCGAACCGCTGCTGTTCTACATCCTGCACCGCGCCAATGCCGTCATTGCCGATCGGCAGATTTCGTCTATTTTCAAAGCCTTCTTTATCGATGAAGCCTGGGTGTTCTTGAAGAACCCCGCCATCCAGCGGTATGTCGTCGAGGCCCTCAAGACGTGGCGAAAACACAACGCCGCCATGGTCCTGTCGACGCAGTCGCTCGATGAGCTCAAGCGCTCGGACATCCTCGACGTCATCATCGAAAGCTGCGCTACCAAGATCTTCCTTGCGAATCCCGATATGGACCGCGATCTCTACCGCCGCCAGTTTCACTTGAACGGAAACGAAGTCGAACTCATCTCGGGCCTGATCCCCAAGCAGCAATTCCTGATTAAGACACCGGAGCTCGCGAAGGTCGCAAACCTGAACGTCGATCCCAAGAGCTATTGGCTCTACACCAACGATCCTTACGACAACAAGAGCCGAAAAGAGGCTTTCGAGAAATACGGTTTCGAGAGGGGTCTTGAAATCCTCGCGGGAGGACAGGGGTGATTCTTATCTTCCGTCTCCTGGCATGGACGGCGAGCTCCGAACCATCGCACCCAACCTGGTTCGCGTGGCCTCGAGTCTTCTCTACAGCTCTGCGCTTCGCTTTGTGGATCGCCGGAGCCTTTGTCGATCACGACCGGAGTTCTGCAAGAGAACGAGCTTTTCAAAAGGAGCAACAATGAAACGACGCATGGGCAGCGAGTGGCAGCTGGGTTTTCTTCATGCGGTAGCAATCGTCGTCTTGAGCACCGTGGTTTTCTGCGTCTCTGCCGTGCAAGCCGAGACGGAAGCCGCGGCGCGTGTCGTGAAGTATTCGAAGGAAGACATTGTTCCGGTGCGCGCCAAGCTCCGGTTTTCGACGCTCATCGTTCTACCCGAGGACGAAGAGATCCTCGATTTCACCACCGGCGACAAGGAATTCTGGGTCATCAACGGCGCGCACAACCTCTGCTACATTCACCCGGCCCAGGCCGGCATTCGCAGCAATCTGAATCTGATTACGGCAAGCGGCCACGTCTATTCCTTCCTACTGACCGAAATCAGCAACCAACCGAACGTCGAACCCGATCTCAAAATCTTCGTCGAGCCCAAGGAAGGCTCGGGTATTGCGACGAACACCGGGCTTCGCGGATATGTCAGCGCCGGCGAGGCGGAAGCCTACAAGAGGGAACTGGAAACGCTCCGCTCCCAGACGGCGGATCAAATCCGCGCGGCGCAGGCCCAGTCCGCCGAGCAGGTGGGGCGTTTCCGCTCCAGCTACGCAACAAGACTCCAATTCGATTATTTCTTCGACTCGAAGGGGGCGCGGGAGCCATTTATGGTTTCCGTCATCTACCACGATGACTCGTTCACCTATATCAAGTGCGGCGCGCGGGAAAAACCCGCGCTCTATGAAATCAAGGACGGCAAACCCAACCTCATCTCGTTCCAGTTCGAGAACGGCGTTTACATCGCAGCCAAGATCATCGACTCGGGCTACCTCGCCATCGGCACCAAGAAAATGCCGTTTGTGCGACACGCAGTCGCAAGCGGAGGAATCAGCGATGAACCAGCCCGCTGAGATTCTAGAAAAAGCTCCCAAGCCACAAGGCCTTCTGCCCAGCAACGTCCAGTCCTGGTTGCTCATCGGACTCGCCTTCCTGATGGTCGCCATCATGTGGCTGACCGGAGGCAAGAAGCCCGCCGCGCCGAGGAAGACCGCCTCGCCCGCGGGTGCGGTCGAGGCGCCACGCGAAGTTAACGAAAGCAAAATCAATGAACTGCAGAATCGGATCGAGCAGCTGCAGCGCGAGCAACTGGTCGCGCAGTCGGCTCTGGCCCAACAGACTCGCCTGCTTGCTGCCGCCCCGCAAGATTCGCAACCAGCGCAGCAGCAGAGCGCCTCCGGTAACCCCCCAGACCAGCGAACCGAGGATCCCATCCGGGCCGAGCGCAACAGACGCGCCTACGTCTCGCTCTTCGCTTCGAATGTCGCTCTGACCTACCGCAAGGCCCCAGCACCTTCGCGAGCGCCCGAAACTGAGACAGCGCCGGCGGCTCAGAATTTGGTCCCTGTTGCGCCGGACGCCCCACAGGTCGCCCAGCTCTTGAAAGAAATGCAAGCGACTCCGGTTACACCTGCCAAGCTGCAAGACGATTCCGCGGAATCAACCCAGGATCGAAAGGAGCAAGCCAGAAATCCTGCCGCCGCAACGGCTGGCTCCGCCACTGCGGCGGCAGGAAAAAACTACGTACTTTTTGCAGGAACCATCCTTGAAACCGTTCTCATCAACCGTCTCGATGGGGGTTTTGCGGGACCCGTCGAATGCCTGCTCTCAACCGACGTGTACTCGAACGATCGCCAGCACTTGCTGATTCCGGCAGGATCAAAGCTGCTCGGTGAAACCAAGAAGGTAGACGCCCTCGGCCAGACACGCCTGGCTGTCGTCTTCCATCGCGTGCTCATGCCCGACGGGTATTCCGTCAGCCTCGACCAGTTCAAGGGACTCAACCAGATCGGCGATACCGGCCTGCGGGACCAGGTGAATAACCACTACCTCCGCATCTTCGGTGTGTCGCTCGCCATCGGCGCCCTGGGAGCGATCGCCGAAGGCGGAACGGCCGGCTCTCTCAGTGCAAACAGTTCGGACCTAATGCGCCAGGGATTCGCGCAAAGCACCGCGCAATCTTCGGCGCAGATCCTCGACAAGTTTTTGAACATCCTGCCCACGGTGACCATCCGCGAAGGCCACCGGGTCAAAGTCTATCTCTCGGGCGATCTTGCGTTGCCCGATTCCTCGAACCACAAAATGCCTTCCGATTTGTGAAGGCGAAAGGAGAGTAATTCCATGAAAAGAAAGGTTCTGATCTGCTGGCTCGCATTGGGATTGGCCGTCGGTACGGCCACGGCGCAACTCGGGAACGGGGTCGTCTTCGACCCGACCAATTACCACAACGCATTGCTCCGCTACTACCAGCTCCAGCAGCACCTCGCGGAACTGCAGAAGAGCTACGCGAAAATCACCGGTCAACTCAACCTCGCTCTGCAGATGGCCCAGTTCGTCAAGAACATGCCCGCCCGCTACCGCGCGCTGTTCTCGCAGTGGAGGAACGTCACTTCGCTGAACTCCTTTGGGAACACCGTCTCCTGGATCAACGGCATCAACACCGGCGTTCTTCCCAACATCAACACGGGTTATCTGAAAGCCACGACACCGCTCTCCCAGTACGATCCCTATGAGCTTTCGGGAATGGATCCGCTGGAACTGGGACGCGTCGCGTCGCAGTACGCATCGATCGAACTTGCCGACGGGGCAAACATGAACGCCATGGCCACCATCGGCGCGATCCGCGGCAATGCGCAGGGCGTCGAAACTCAGATCGGAAATCTCGAACAGGACTCATTCTCGAGCAGTTCCGATCTCAATAGCGAAGTTTCCGTTCTGAACAAAATCAATGCGGCGGGTGTCCTGACTCTCCGCACCGTTCAGGACTCGAACAAACTCCTCGCCTCGCTTCTGGAGCAACAGACCATCCTGGCCAAGCAGCAGCGCGACGTCGCCACCAACTCGATTAACACCGACATCGGTCGCCAGGCCAGCATCGCCGGGAACATGGCTCAAGTGACCGGAACAATCACCGATTCACTCGAGAATTTCCGCATGCAATAAGCGTGTGCTGAGCGACGCCCAGGCGTCGAAGGAGCTGACGGCCGTGCAAACCGATTTCCTGCAGTACATCTTTCAGGCGATCAACAATTTGCTCACCCAGAACCTCGGCTTCTTCGACTCCATGGGCCAAAACCTTTTCCGCTCCTTCGCCACCATCCTGGTGGCTTGGTTTGGAATCAAGTCCGCTCTTTCCTCCGCCAGTGGCAGGCCTGGCTTTCAGTTCGATCATTTTGCAAGCCTGCTGCTGACCATCAGCTTTGGCTTCGCCATGGTCAATTACTACAGCACGCCCATCCCCGGCATCGGATCAAGCTTCCACAATCTGGTCACCGACGAAGCCCAATTTCTCTCCAGCCGGATCGATCAGGCCCAGCTGCAAACGGTGGTCACGCAGGTTGCTGATTTCGAGTCACGCATGGACTCGCCCAGCTGGGGAGATTTCTTCGGAACGGCCATCTACGTAGGAGTCACCATCCTGCTCGCCGCCGCCCAGGCCATTGCGATCGTGGTCATCGCCTATGGGTTCATCGCCACTGCCGTTTGCGTGCTGGTGGGACCGGTCTTCATCCCGTTTTTTATCGTTCCGAAGATGGAATGGCTGTTCTGGGGCTGGTTCCGCTGCTTCCTGCAATACGCCTTCTACCAGGTCATCGCCGCAGCTGTTGTGTACGTGATCGGAAATCTCATGCTCGGGGCACTTCGCTTGCCGCCTTCGGGCACGCTTTCCACCGCACAGCTCATCGGCTGGTTTCCCGTCCTGGTTATGACCTTTCTCGCGTCGATCTACGTGCTCCTGAAAATCCCTTCGCTT
>Ga0116135_1000258_pt1 | contig 29032 bp, 24 predicted proteins | sample June2015DPH_20_1_FD_89738 | JGI IMG/M metagenome (GOLD analysis project Ga0116135, IMG submission 89738) | Peatland microbial communities from SPRUCE experiment site at the Marcell Experimental Forest, Minnesota, USA - June2015DPH_20_10 | ecosystem: Environmental > Terrestrial > Soil > Wetlands... | reverse complement strand
GGCCGAAGATACCGACGCTGAAACTCGCTGCCAGAATTCCGATGTAGCCATATGCGTTCCGCAGACCTCAATTGTTCATTGCAATGGGAAACTGGGGGGAACTGCTTCCCACGAAGGTGCGGGTAAAGAATCTAAACAATGCCGTTCACGATTGAAAAATCAGCCTTAACTCTTTGGATACCAATCCTCAATGCTGAGTTGTCCATGCCCGTTGCGACTTTATACTTTCCTTGCAACGATCTCGCGTGGGCGGTGTTCAACGGTAGGGAACCAGTCTTTCAGAGTCTCCGGACGCCCGAGTGACGCCGGCTGGTTCCCGCGGCTCACTGCGGCCGTGTTCATTCCGATTGAATTGGGTCGATCGAAGCGGAACCGATGCATGACTTAAGTACCCAGAGGTTTTTCAATGGAACGGGAGAGTAGATTCAAGATGGCTGTATCCAAGGGCGGCTCACCGAAGGTCACCTGGATACGCACATTTTCCGAAAGCCGTGCTGCCGAGCCTGCCGGGTACTTTGCTCATGCAGATTATGCCAATATTTCATTAAATTGCGACGAAGAACTCGAGAATCCGTCGATAAAGGGGGATAACAATCGATGACGAATTTTGCGATCCACGAAAAACTCGAAAGCTGGAGTATCTTCGGAGTATGCCAAAGTAACGAACGGCTAGTGAAATGAGTAATATCGGTAATCAAGTTTGTCGTTGAGTTAACCCCGAAGCGAGTGTACACTTGCCCGTAAGGGATTCGCCTCGGGGGAGGTGATTTTCAAGTTCGAAAGGAGATTCTGAATGTCCAATCGCCTGTTCCCGATGTGCGCTGCCGCAGTGTTTTTGCTTACGGCGTCACTCCCCGCATTTTCTCAGGTCGCTCCAGCAGCCACGGGAAACGGTTCCTCACTTCCCCTTGTTGTAGGCGGTGGCATCTCAGACTTCGACCTTGACTATGGACAGGGACGCAGGATGGAAGGCTTCTCGGCGTGGGTTGACTGGAACTTCAACCACATGCCCAGAGTACTTCGCGGACTTGGCATCGAGGCTGAGGGGCATGATATCAACTGGAATCGCCCTTCGTCGCTTACGCGGATGCGCCAGGATACCGGACTAGGTGGATTAACTTATCACTCGCATCACTTCCGTAACCTCGATCCCTACATCAAGATGATGGGGGGTATTGGCAGCATCGACTTTCCTAGTCGCAATCCGTACTATACGCATGACACATTCGATGTTTTTGCCCCTGGCGGAGGGGTGGAGTACAGGGTATGGCGGCACCTGTGGGCGAGAGGCGACTACGAGTACCAGTTCTGGCACCACACTTTCGGCGGACACGACCTAACTCCACAGGGATTTACATTCGGCGCCTCCTATCATTTCCAGCGCGCCTGGTGAGTGACCGTAACTGACAAAATTCATTCAATCCAGGGGCGTGCAAAAGGGACACTTTGAAAAATGTGGTTCCTTTGGTGAAGTTGAATCGACTTTCGTGTGTTTTGCCAGGTTATGCCGAGCAAGGGTGAAGTAGTTTCTTGCGGAGAGCTAACCGGGTGAGAATGCGACCGAACGGTTGAAGCGCGGCAGACATGATTCAGAGCTGTGATCCACAGGGATCGGGCGTCTTTCAGGGAACGGGCGTCTTTCCTGTGTTGGATGGATCAGTTGCTGCGGAATGCCTTTCGCGTGGATGCAAACAGAGATTCGATAGAAAACCTCCAACAATCGCAGCAAGTGCATTCTGTGCGGAAGCAAGACCTTCGCAGGCAAATCCCGCCTCTTCGCCAGGGCGCGGGTAGCCGCAGCTTCGTTCTTTTCTTTCTCCCGATATGATGGAAACATGCGCCTTCTTCACATAGTGCACACCTTGAATCCTGACAGGGGTGGCCCCAGCGAGTCGGTGCGCATGTTTGTGCTGGCCCATCAGCGAGCTGGCAATGAGGTTGAAGTGGCCACGCTGGATGATCCTGCAAGCGGTTACGAAAAACTGGTGAACTGCACGGTTCATCCTTGCGGACCGGGGCGATCGAATTATGGATACTCGCCGCGCCTTGCAGAGTGGCTGGAGACCAATCGCAACCGATTCGACGGCGCAATTGTGAACGGGGTCTGGCAGTTTCACGGGGTTGCGGCCAGGAAGGCTCTTGCGGGACGAAAACCATACGTGGTGTTTGCCCACGGCATGCTGGATCCATATTTCATGCAGCGCTACCCGCTCAAGCACCTGAAGAAGCTCATCTACTGGACTCTGCAGGAGCATCGGAACCTGAACCGAGCACAGGCAGTCTGTTTCACCAGCAAAGAGGAGAAGCGGATCGCCGGCGGAGGCTTTCCGTTCCGGCAGTTTCGCGGAGTTGTGGTGCCATACGGTACGACTGGCCCGAGCGGCGAGCCGGGGGAACTGAAGGCTGCTTTCTTGAAGGAGTTTCCAGCTCTTTCAGGAAGGCGATACCTCCTGTACCTCAGCAGAATCCATCCCAAGAAGGGTTGCGATCTTCTGCTGGATGCTTTTGCCCAAGGGGCGTCGGCGGATCTGCATTTGGTGATGGCCGGTCCCGATGAGATGGGGTGGCGTCCGGAACTCGAAGCGCAGGCCGGAAGGCTGGGAATCGCCGAACGAGTGCACTGGACCGGCATGCTGCGCGGGCCAGTGAAGTGGGGGGCATTCTATGGCGCGGATGCTTTTATCCTGCCCTCGCATCAGGAGAACTTTGGAATTGCAGTCGCGGATGCACTTGCATGCGGACTGATCCCTCTGATCAGCGACAAGGTGAACATAGCTGCGGACGTGGCTGGTGATGGTGCGGGCCTCATGGAGCCCGACACATTGGACGGGGCTCGGCAGCTGATTCAGAGGTTCCTGGCGATGAGTGAGACCGAACGAGCCGTGATGCGGGAGCGCGGGCTTGCGTGTTACCAGCGGAGGTATGCGCTCGCCACTGCGGCGCAGGAAGTTTACCGGGCGATGGGGTTGAGTTAGCAAATACGACGTGTTGTATCTTTTCGGGGGTGCTTCCAGCCTGGGCGGTTTCGATTCACATGTTGACATGTGTAAATCGAGAAGGGTGGCCTTTACTTCCACCCCGTTCACTGAGACCTGCTGCCGGTGACCCCGGCATGGAAAAGGCCAATTCGCATCGAGGCTTGTCGAGAGAGCGGAAGCGAAACCGTTCTGGTCCCATCCGATGTTTGCCCTCTGACAAACGCGAAGAATTTCGAGGGGAGCATCAGTTAACATCCCATTATGCGGCCTGCGGTGATACTGCTTTCCTTCAACTCCGAAGACACCTTGGGTGCGACGCTGAGCCGCGCAGTCCAGGTATCCGATGAGATTTTCGTGGTGGACTCGGGCAGCAATGATAGAACTATCGAGCTTGCTCGGTCTTTCGGGGCGCAGGTCTTCCAACACCCTTTTGAGAACTATGGAGCGCAGCGCAACTGGGCAATCGACAATTTACCCATCACGCGCTCCTGGCAACTGCATCTGGACGCGGATGAGTGGATGGACGACGAGTTGGTTGCGATCATTCAAGCTCTGCCCGAGGAAGCTGAACACGACGGCTATTTTCTGGCGCGTTACATTCGCTTTCTGGGCCGGGTGTTACGTCACGGCGGAATGAATCCAACATGGCATCTGCGCCTTTTTCGCACAGGCGTGGGCCGCTGCGAAGACCGTAAATACGACCAGCACTACATTCTGAAAAGCGGGACAACCGGCCAGTTGGCGGGGACGATGGTGGACGACATTCGCATGCCGCTGACGGAGTGGACCGCCCGCCACAACCGATGGGCGGATGGCGAAGTGGCTGAGTTGGACGAGCAGAATTCGACCGGGCGGCTCCAGCCGGACGCGCGCGGCAATCCTGCTCAACGCAAACGGTACCTACGCCAAAAGTACAATCAACTGCCGCTTTTTGTGAGGCCATTTGGCTTGTTTGCCTACCGGTTCTTTTTCCGCCTGGGATTTCTGGACGGGACGGAGGGGTTCATTTTCTGGGTGCTGCAAACGTTCTGGTTCAGGTTTCTTGTCGATGCAAAGATATGGGAGAAGCGCCACGCCACGAGGATTGCCGGCAAGACGACAATCAAGGGTGGGTCTTAGAGCAAATCCAGAGAAAGTGTGTCCTTTGGGGCGTAGTGCAAGGTTGCCTCTCCCTGATGGTCGCGTCAACTTCAGTATTGTGGTTTCGGGCTACAGCATCTCAGGATTTGCTGTAGACTTCGTGAGCGGGAACTCAGCTCCAAATAAAATGAAGAATCACACCTTGACGAGAAAGCCCTGAAGCTTACAAATAGACTGCTGAAAACAAGCACATCGTATTCTCGTTCAGTTGTTTGGAATGGCGAGCGTGTTGAACTCCGCCCGATCAACCTGTACTCTTGGGCAGGCGTCCCAATCGAATAGAGTGTAGCCAAGACGTACCAGCAACTCCGTCACCTCGTCGCGCGACTTTTCGGATACTTCGATGAGAATCACAGGTTGTGCCTCCGAGAGAACTCGCTGCGCGCCCCTAAGAACGTTGCATTCGGCACCTTCAACATCAATTTTTAGAATGTGCGGTGCGGAGACTTGTTCCAGAAGCCAATCGAGCGTGAATGAGAGCACACTGACTGTTTCTCGAACACCTCCAGTCTGGGTGTGACCGCCAGACAAACTCAGGAAGTTAGATGCTCTGCCTCGGTTTGCGATATTGAACGAAGCGATTGTCTGCGAATCAAAGGCTGCGGCCGGGATCACCTGAATGCGTGCGGATGTTGGCGGCTGAATCGCCGCCGACTTGCGCAACAGGGAGACTAGCCAGATGTCCGCTTCGACTGCGATGACTTTCCCGGAGGCCTCTGCGCGATGCGCAGCCGCAACCGAAAAGAGGCCAACATTTGCGCCCACGTCCCAGACAACACTGCCTGGCTTTACAAATTCAGCTGCGAAATCGAATAGGTCTGATCTGAGTTGTGTTTTCCAAAATCGAAGGCCTGCATCCGGAGAAACCACAATAGGCGCCGAGCCGAATTCAGCGGGCAGGCGACGTTGCAAGATGCGACCCCTGCTAATACGTTCTAGCATCGTGCGGGGAATATTCATGATCGTTTCCAAAAGTGTGAATTCGTGCTCAGACCCAAGAGTTGTACCATTCATCTGAATTGAAACGAGACGGAGCATTTTCCTCGAAAGGGGCAAATACAACCTATAGTTTCCGGGTTCAAACGGATCTGCTAAAGCAAATCCTGAGAAGGTGTGTCCTTCGGGGTGTTGTGCAGGGTTGCCTCTCCCTGATGGTCGCGTCAACTTCAGTATTGTGGTTTCGGGTTACAGCATCTCAGGATTTGCTGTAGTGCGGGTGGACATGCAATGTTTGACGCAAAACTCTGCGAACTGGTGCACTCAGTTTTTGCGAAGTGAACACGGGACGATTTACTGCGAGAAATAATCGGAGTTGATCTCGCGGCAAGCCAGCCCGATTCTAGAGCATTTTCGGAATACATATAGACTTTTTCAGTACCGTGAAAGGTGGCTTTTTCTTGAGGAAAAAGCCACTTGAGTGTGTGCTTTCGGCCTACACCATTCCGAAAATGCTATGAACGTACCACGGAGACTGTAGAATACACCTGTTGTGATTTTCGTGTTCGAGCTTCCTCGCAAAGAGTTAGTGCCGTGTTGAACGGAGTGGTTTTACTCCGAAGCAGTTGTTATTAAGGAAGAATTTACGCGCTTTCTCTCCTTTACTTTGACAGCTGGGATGCCCGCATAAACTCCCCAAGCTTCAAGTTCGCGTGTTGCGACAGAGCCCAATCCAAGCACCGCACCTTCGCCTATGTTCACCCCTGGGCCGACGGAGGCGCGCGAACAAATCCACGCGTAGGGGCCAACAGTAATGGAACAGGCAAGCAAGGGGAAGGCCGGGTCGTCAAAGTCGTGGGTGGCTCCGCAGATGTACGCCCCCTGCGAGACAATGGCGTGGGATCCGAAGCGGACAGGGGCCGGATTATAGATCTCCGCGCCGTCGCCCGCAGTTACCTGGTCAGCGCATTCCAGGTTCCATGGCGCCCAAACCTTTGAGCTTGGATAAAAGTGGCAGTTTGGACCCATCCTGGCACCAAATGCTCTAAGGAGAAGGGCGCGCCAGGCGTGGAACGGGCGCGGGGATACCCGGTAGAGAATCAGCCAGCAGATATTCCATATTTGCCTGCGGAGCTTGCTCTGGAGAGAGAATGCGGGGCGGAGATATGGGTCTTCAGCCGTTTCGGCAGGGATGTGGTCTGCCGCGTTGTAATAAATCTGCTTCGCCATGCTTCACTCTTGTCTATCGGTTCTGCTGTGCGGATTTTTCCTTGGGGCCAGAAGCGCGTTCAAAGCGGCTGCGTTTTGGGCCTATTATAGTTGGTTCGGAACAATCCTGTGTGTTGCCGGAATTTCAGAGTTGGAGTTTCTGCTTACGGCCCATTCCGCCAAGTTGGGGGACAGCAGTGAAAGGATTGCTCCCATTCTGTGAAGCTCCTGATTTCCGATTGAGCGAGTACTGCCAAAGATGTTATTGAGAGCGGGTGGTTCGCGAGGCCCAGACCGTCCCGAATCCCGCGTCAGGCTTCCAAAGGATCACCTCAAATCCAAGTCTCTGTAACGTCTGTTCGACTTGCTGGTACGTCTCTCCATGGAACAGGTGATACTCCATACGGATATCCCGGATATTCTTCCAGCACTCATCCAGGCGGAACATATCCCACTCCGCGCCTTCACAATCGAGCTTGAGCAAGTCGACTGATCCTCCCAGCCGCTCGATTGCAGTTTGGAGAGTTACCTGATGAATCGAGCCGGCACCAACAGTTGTGGTTTGTGCCTGATTGGATGAGCCGGATTCGAGAATCTCAACGGAGCCCTCCCGGCTACCGACGGCTTCGTTGTAGATTTCGATGTTGAGCGCAGACGTGTTCGATTCAAGAGAGGGCAATACGCGCGGATTTGGTTCGTATGCGTGAATGGTCGAATGCGGATAACGGCCTCTGGCAGTCATCGAAAAGAACCCGACGTTGGCGCCAATGTCGAGGATTGTTCGAACATCAGCAAGTTGGCGCCGGAGCCCATATTCATTGCGAATAAAGCAAGTGAAAAAGTCGCTTCGCGCGCCCTGATCGGGTGGATAGTGCAACACGACAGATCTCCCACCTACGAAGACCCGGCGAGGTATCTTGAACCAGCGGCTGCGAACGAATAGAAAGCCGAATCGAATTCCATTGGCGCATGCATCAGCTTGTCTCAAGAGAAGTCTCAATATACGGCGAGGCGTTTCAGTGATCTGATTCATGTTCTCTCCGCTGGGGCTTTGATGGTCTTCCACGCGCATTAGAGAGCCTCTCACCTGGAGGCCTGTGGTTCCGATAAAAGCTCGAGAAATCTGAGTCCGACGGCCAAGGCAACCCAACCGAATGGGAGCAAAAAAGATTGCGTCAATCTCAATGGCGTTCTATGCAGAGGAAGTCGCAAAAATTATGATTACCCAGGAACGGCAAATACATTCCTGGCTCTGATGCAATTTTACAGCCTGTTCTCAGCGTTGCCGGGGATTCCATTGAAAGCGTGCGAAGAGCTGTATTCTTGATTGATCCCCAAGCAGATGACTGATTTCAAACCTTGGGCTCGGCCTATTTACCCGCTCCCTTCTCAATCAAGCGGGTAGTTGAATAACCTTCGACGATCGGCACGATCTTGACCTGGCCACCCCACGACATCACTTCGGCCGCACCCACAACGGTTTCAGGGCTGTAGTCACCGCCCTTCACAATGACGTCGGGATGGGTTGCGGTAATCAAAGCCAGCGGAGTGGGTTCATCGAAGACCGTAACGGCATCGACAGAAGCGAGCGCGGCAAGAACACGCGCGCGCTCCCGCTCGCCCACGATGGGCCGACTGGGCCCCTTGAGTGCGCTAACCGAAGCATCACTGTTAATTGCCACAATGAGACGGTCGCCAAAGCGACGGGACTGCTCAAGCAAGGTGATATGGCCTATGTGGAGCAGGTCGAAACAGCCGTTTGTAAAGACCACGTGTTCCCCGTTTGCTTTCCATAGCGCCACGCGGGTTGCCAACTCTTCGCGTGTGAGGACTTTGTCTTCCGCATGCAAAGCGATGTCCGGGGCGAGCGCAGCCAGCAATTCGTGCTTCTCGACGGGTACCGTGCCAACTTTTCCTACGACAATGCCCGCGGCGAGATTAGCTAGTTCAACCGCAGTCGCGGGGTTGAGCTGAGAGGCCAGGCACAAGGCTAAAACCGAAATCACGGTATCTCCGGCGCCCGACACATCGAAGACCTGGCGGGCGACGGCAGGGGCTATAAAGCGATTGCCGGGTTGTACAAGTGCAATCCCCTTCTCACTTAGGGTTGCAATGAGATACCGGACATCGAGTGCGGGCACCATGGCCTCAGCAGCGTCGAGCAAGGGATTCAAATCGTGCGCGTCGACATGTGTGGCGGCAGAAAGTTCATTGAGGTTGGGGCAGATGGTGGTGGCGCCCTTGTAGCGAGTGAAATCGTTACTCTTGGGGTCAACCAGTACAGGAATACCGAGCTGGCGAGCGCTTTGGATGATTGCCTGACAAACCTCAGGCGATAACACCCCTTTGGCATAGTCGGAAAGCACGACGGCATGGCAACTTGCGATGTGTGTCCGAACTGACTCGACGAGGCGGTTATGGTCTTCCGCGGGACGAGTTCCCAAACGTTCGCTGTCTAGACGCAGCATCTGTTGACGCCCGCCCAGGATGCGCAATTTGGTGATTGTGGGAAATCCACGAGAGACAATGAACTGCGAATCGATGCCGTTTGTGAGCAGGCTCTCGACAAGGAGATGCTCGTTTTCATCGCCCCCGGTAAAGCCGATGAGCCGAGTCTGCGCACCCAAACGGGCGAGGTTCATTGCCACATTGGCTGCCCCGCCCGGCTGATGGCTCTCGTGGGTGGCGCGCACCACAGGGACCGGCGCTTCCGGAGAGATGCGCCCGACTTCTCCCCATATGTATTTGTCGAGCATGACGTCGCCGACAACAAGCAGGCGCTTGTTCGACCACTCGTGCTCAATTTCCTGGATCACCGCGTGCAATTGCTCGATCAAATTGTCACCTCGATGACCCGAATTGCAGCCGATAATGAAATCTTACTTGGGAGGGAACTTCCGGCGTTGGCGCTGATGGACATTGATCCCTGCCTTCAAAACGCTTGCTTCCAGTGTGAGTTATGCTGGGCGGGAATGCGCACAGCTACTGCTATATTAACTGGCGGTCACGCTTAGGATGAGGCCTCGATCGCGCGCAACGTCGCATAGGTTTCAACAATGCCTTCCTCGAGCGGCGTCGATTCGAGAGTGCAGCCCAATGCGCGCAAGCCGGTGAGATCGGCCTCAGTGAAGTGTTGGTAGCGGCCTTCGAGATCCGCGGGAAACTGGATGTATTCGATGGGGGTCTCGCCATGCACAGCCATCAGGGACCGAGCCACATCGTTAAAGCTGCGGCTGGCTCCGGTGCCGGCATTGACGACGCCCTGAAATTGTTGTGGAGGACCGCCGTCTTTTGGGGCGTATGGACCAATCTGCGCAAAGAACATGTTTAACCGCGCGAGGTCACGGACATAGACAAAGTCTCTGCGCTGCTCACCATCTGCGTAACCGCCGGTTCCTGAAAACAGGCGAACCTTGCCCGTTTCCAACATTTGCTTTGTGAAGTGGTGGATCACCGAAGCCATACGCCCCTTGTGCTGTTCGCGGGGCCCGTAGACATTGAAGTACCGCAGGCCTACGGCGGTAATCGGAACGCGGCCCAGAGCGAGTTGATTGCGGAAGTAGTGATCGAAGGCGAGCTTGGAGAATCCGTAAATGTTGAGCGGCCGTTCATTCTGCAGAGTCGGTGTAAAGCGGCCAGGGCCGGAAAGCCCGTAGACTGCCGCAGTCGAAGCAAAAACCAGGGGTGCGGCGGATCGGATAGCAAAGGCCAGAACTTCCTTGGTGTATTGGAAGTTATTGTCCATCATGTATACGCCATCGTCTTCCAGCGTGTTGGAACATGCGCCCTGATGCAGGATGGCCTCAATCTTGCCGGCGCCTAGCGCGTTTTCAGCAATCGCGCGACGGAACTCGCGCTTGTCCATATAGTCCACAAAGCGCGCGCCGTGAAGATTCTGAAACTTCCTCACGTTGGCCATATTATCGACCAGCAGGATGTCGGTCAGGCCATGGGCGTTCAACTCGTGAACCAGGTTGCTGCCAATGAAGCCCGCGCCTCCGGTAACGATCAACATTCCCAGAGTTCTCCTTTTTCTAATGAATCTATCGAGTTTGACCGAGTGTCGATTGCGTGCCGCTATTCTTCTTTCGTTCGGCCAAGTACCTTGCCAACGGCAGTCGCCATTTCTGCAACGGTGATAGCGCTGAGACAGCGCCTAGCTTCAACGATGCATGTCTCAAGGTTGCATCCGTAGCAGCTTGTCTGATGATAAATGACCTGGTGCCGGGGCCCTACGGGATACCAGACGCCGGGCAACCCACGTGCTGAAAAAGCAATGACGCAAGGTGTTCCCACACTTGCGGCCAGGTGCATCGGGCCCGAATCCGGTCCGAGAAAAATCTGGGAACGCTCGAGGGCTGCCGCGGTTTCTCGCGGAGTAAGCCGGCCGCATAGGTTGATTTTCGGTCCGGTCCAATTCAATGCCGCATAGTCTCCGGATTCGGCTTCTTCAGAGGCTCCGAGCAGCACCAAACCGTGGTGGGGAAACTTTCGCTGCAATTCACCAAGGAGTGCGCGCCAGTTGTCCTGGCCCCAGTCCTTGGCCTGCATCTTGGTGCCCGGTCCGCAAGCGATCAGCGGACAATTGCCGAGTGAGCCGAGGGCAGCGGTAGCCGCTGCACGTTCCGGCGAAGTCAATCCCAAATCCCAATTGGCCAGATCCTGAACACTGGCATCGCCGAGTTCAACAAGCGTTCGGCCTAATCGCGAGGCTTCCGATTCGAAGCGCCCGCTCGCGGGATCGAACCTATGTTTGAGCTGATCCTCTGTGGGCAAGCCGATGATTCGACGAACGCCGGCTAATCTGAAGAACATCGAGTCCCGTTTTACGCTGCTGAGCGGCCGTACGGGCATTACGTAGACCAGCAGATCGGGGCGAAAGCGGCGAATCTGCCATGCCAGGCGCAGGAGTTCTACAGCGCTGCGCGTGCCCACCGAATAGCGCATGTAGCCGTGAACCAGGCCTGATTCACCGAGTATGGCAGCAGAAGCAGGAGCTTTCGCATGGACAGGAAAGTTGGTAAGCAGCAGCCGCTCCGCGTTAGGAAAAGCGCTCGCGATCAAGTGGAAGCAGGGAAGCGCAACAACCGTGTCGCCCAGGCTTCCGAGACGGTAGATGAGCACCTTGCGGATTGGTGAATTAGACGGCAATCTGTTTCTCCGATCAGAGGATTCGTTCCCGTCGATGCCTGACCGTCATGGAAAGCTTGGCGGAAGCGGACCGTTTTCAGCGCTGCGGCCGTTCTTCGAAGAGGTGGTTGGGAGTTTGCAACTCGACTGGGTTGCGTGCAACGCATGCCGCCACAAACTCCTGATTGCATCTTAACAAGCGCTCAATTCGCTTTGGCAAAGCGCCGTGGATGGATTGCCGAGTTATCAGGCCTGGATAGGAATCTCGGGATGCGCCGGGCTTGGAACTCTACGATCTTTCCAACGCAAGATTCGTGATTCCACGCCGTACCACAACCCGTAGGCTACGCCAAAGCTGAGCAATAGCCCGAGGAGAACAGCCGCGACGGCATCCACGCGGCGGGAAAGATGAAGATGCGCGACGAGATTGATAGCGACCGCACGCAGAGGATAGTGAAAGAGGTAGAGGCTGTAGCTAACCTTGCCGATTGAGCGCAACCACCCGGCCCGAAAAGCGCGCACCCAAATTTGCCTTCCTCCAGCCCTGCGGATCAGTGCATGGACGATGAGAGCAAAGCTGAGATCGGCAGCGACCAAGCCAAGAGTAACGACCAGCACGTTGCTTCGGTCTCCGCGGCTAAGCAGCCAGAAGACTGCAGTAACAATGGCCATGATCAACGCGGCCCTGTCAAACCATTCGTCCAGCGCCAGCCAGGCGGCAGGAGCGAGCCGACGATCCCTGATCAACAGGGCGACGACCGAGCCGTAGGCTAGTCCATCCATCCGGCAATAAAAAGTATAGATCTCGGGAAACTCAGGTGTATGCAGCCACCAACGCAGCAAGGGTGCAACCAGGATCATTCCTACCAGAATGGATGCAAATCCCTTTTGCGTGGTGTAGCGAACAACGGGTGCCCATATTGTGTAGTAAATCTCTTCTACAGAAAGTGACCACAGAACAGCTAAACCCAAGCTCACCACTGATGGCAGCATGGGTGGAATTGAATGTAACTCTGGCGGCTGCCCGACGAACAAACTGGTGTAGTAGAAGATATACTGCAGCCAGAGTCTCCAAGTGCCCGGCAAGCCATACGCAAACGAAACGCAAAAGTAAACAAGAATGCCGAGATAGTAAGGCGGGAAAATGCGCAGGGCCCGACGTGCGTAGAAGACCTTGAAGTAGTTCTCCTTGTCACGCAGTTCAAGGAGAATGCTGGTGATGAGGAAACCGGAGAGAATGAAGAACAGATCAACGCCGAGCCAACCGTACCGAGAGCCGATGGCAGGCAGCCATGACAAGTAATGCTCGCTGATGACTGCAAGTACGGCGATTCCACGAAGACCGTCCAGTTCTTTGATGCGCATTGCGGAAGTTCGTCTCCTTATGGGAAGCTCTCTATCCTCGGCGGTAGAAGCGGCCGATTAGGGCGGCCAGGGCTGCGGAGAACTTCATGCGGCGAACTTTGCCGGGTGGATAAGGGAATATTGGCCCGTCCAGGCAGGCGATGAAGTGCTTGTCTCCGGGGCTCGGAGGGACACCATTGAGCGCGGAACGCAGAAACTTTTTGCGCCAGGACTTCGGTTTGGCGACTCCGTGGAGCATGGCGAATCCGCCTGGAGCAAAGCCCATCGCATCCGGCCCCATGGTGCTGAAGGGGACGTCCGCGTACATGACGGCGATGTTCATGGTGTCCTGATCGACGGTATAGAAGACCTGCTCACGGCTGCCTTTTTGGAATTGATTGAGCGTCACTCCGCTCCCATTGGCCAGCTGAATGGCGGCAATCCACGTGTCGAGGAAACTCCGTTGTGCGACGTCCATGCCCACAAATCCACTGTTGAAGTAGCGCTCCGAAAGCAGGCGCGGTTCGCCCCAGCCGTCCGTTCGGGCCAACTCCACCCATGCACAGCGGAGGGGATGCCGCGAGTGCATCATGCGGAAGTTGGTATCTTCACAGAGGCTGACACCGTGACGGACCCACATCTGGATGAAGGCCCAGGCGCACCTGAGTGTAATGTCGGGATCGAAGTACCAGAGGTACCTACGCGTGATTCCGCGGTCAAAAACCGTGGAAAGGAAGGTTGACTTATATTGGCCAAAGTGCCGGTCAGTCTTCAGAAATTCAAAGCCCAAGAGCGCATTGCCGACTTCAAAGAGGCCGTCGTCGCGGCGCTTCAACTTTGCTGTCCAGGGAGGCAATACGCCTCTACATCCGATCCAGAAGAGGCCACAGAACCCTCTGCGCACTATCGAATTGATCAGCGCGGCAAGGCCCAGGTGGAAGTCTCCTTCAAAGAGACTGCAAATGACTTCCTCGTGGCCCTGCGGAAGCGGGAAAGGAGCGGCTCGTTCTGTCGTTGCGCCCATCGCTTCGATCATTTGAATATCCAATCTGTACATTCTCCCTAGAGAGTTTCTTCTGCATCGATACACCGGATTGCGAATCAGAATTCCGGGACTTACGCGACAAATATTTCCTATATTTACCGATGGTAGATGCGTCCGATCAAGAGTGCCGCAACGGAAGCCGATTTATTCAGTCGCGATTTGCGCAGGGAATTGGCGCGTCGGGGGAGGCTGATCGTTCGGGTCGTGGCTTTCATTCATCGCCTGGCTCCATTCAAGATTCGCAGTGACTTCCAAAGGGGGTGAGCGGACAGCTTGACAACGGACTCGATGTATTTCCGCGACCGTTTTGTAGCGCCGCGAATCATCTCTTCGCGTAAAAGCGGCCAATGAATGAAGCAGTCGCGCATTCGAGCTTCTTAGCTTGCAGATGCAACGCGGAGTAAGGGCGAATTGGAGACGAAACCTGCGTCAAGAAAAACTTTGCGGCTGCTGAGGGTTGTACGCCAGCGAGCGCTCTCAGAAGCGGCGACCCTCGCCATGGTTTCGGCCCGACGGAATGATAGAGGTTGGAGCGTCCGGGTCGGAAACCCATCACTTCCGGCCCAGTTGGCGAAAGTGGGTGCTCAGTGTACATCGCGGCAATATTCATTGCGTCCTGATCATGTGCATGGAATGGCATGTCACGAGTTCCCGAAGTAAGTCGTTTAAGATCGACGCCCATCGTCCCAGCATATTCGGTCAGCCTTTGCCACAATCGGAGAAAGCTGATGTATTCGGCGGGAACACCTGCCAGCCCACTATTAAAGTATTGAATCAGCGGGCGCGGCTTGCCAAGTCCCAAGTCGGTTCCGATCTCTACCCACTTATGCCGCAATGGGTCGTTCTCAGGAAGTACCTGGTAGAGAATGTCCTGGCACAGGGCAATGCCACAACGCTGCCAGTCTTCAAAGAATGACCAACTGCAACGAAAAAAGATGTCTGCATCAAAGAACCAGATGTATTTGCAGTCACGAGCCTGGTTTTCCAGCAGGTTCAACATGAATTGTGGTTTATGGACCGCTAGATGAGTAGCGCTTTCGACCGGCAGAAATACTAGTCGAACCTGATCGCCTACCAGATACTCATGCGCATTGGCATTCAGGCGAGGAAGCTGATGGAGCCATGGCGGCAATGAGCCACGATACCCGGCCCATACTGTGCCCTTGTACCCAGAGCGTACCAGAGAATTTGCAAAAGCGGCGAGCCCGAAATGAAAATCGCCGTCGAAGAGTGTGCAGATGGCAACATCGCTGGAGAACTGCAAGCTATCAATATCGTTTTCAGGCATGTTCACTTCCTTTCGAGACTGTTGTCCAGTCCTTCGATTCTGCGTCCGCCTCGGGCAAAACCGTAGAACGCACCGAGAATGTTTGAAGTCAAGGCCGCTGCTGATGATCCGATACCCAGCCAAAGGACTCCTTGCACTGTGCTCATATCAGTTTTCCAGATGATTGTTGCCTGCACAATGAGCACAAGGGTGATGGTCGTCAGGTTTTGCCAGTAGTAGTTGAACCGGCGTGAGCCGTTCATGGAGGAGAACAGGCCGCTAACAAGTCCGATCGCGCCGCCAATCATGACCTGAAGAACCTCAAAGTGCAAGTTGTAATACTTTGGGCCAAGTACCCACAAAAAGAGTTGCGGAAAGAAACCTGCCAGTCCTACGGCAAAGATGCCGATTCCGCCGACCACACCGATAGCGATAAGATAATTGGCTTTGAGCTGCGTTCTGGATAGCTTTGCAAAATAGGGCTCCACCAGCATTGGATTCATCTGCGCTACGAGGGAGAAAACCTGCCCCAGGCGTGCTAACGCGCCCACGCTTGCCACAGCGGCTGTCCGGCCGAAGGTCGTAATCATGAGAACAGAGATCTGCCCTTGCAAGGCATAAAACACGACACCCGGAATGGAGGGCAGCGTGAGTTGCACGATGGCGTTTCGTTTTTGTCTGGAAGGTACTCCTCTTGTGCCGAGCAGGTGACGGGCCCGAAGAAAGTATGTAAGCGCCACCGAAATAATGCCCGCCACGTTAATCAGGATCGCGGAGAATCCCGTGAGCCAGTGGAATGCCCAGAAAACAAGCAGCAGGGCCAATGTTCCAAGACTGGAGACCATCTGTGCCCGGTACCAGCGCTTGCGATCGCGCCGCACGATGAGAACAGATCCATATGCAGCACTGACCCGAGCGAACCATGTGGAAACAAGCAGAATGATGACCATTCCCGCAACAATCTGCCATGTCCAATTTCGTTTGCGAACCAACAAGGGAAAAGCGACGATCATGAGTGGGGCAACGATCGCAAAGAGCCAATGTGCCAACTGCCTCAGAGAGGCCACGTAGTCCGCGATCAATTGCCGATCATCGATTCGATGTCCCACCAGAGGGATCAGGCTGCCTGTGATTCCGATGTCCATCAGGACGACGGTCGTTCCCTGGATGGCGAAGACCACGACAAACTTGGCGTATTCGGGGATCGGAAGCAAACGAACGCAGAGCAATCCATAGAGTAGATTGCCAGCCATTGTAATTCCCTGAGCAGACATGAATTCGAAGACTCGGCGCAGCTTGGGGATCATAAAGTCCATCCAAAATCTCACGCGGCTCATGGGCGGTTTGCCTCCTTTCGTTGCTGAAATTGTTTTTGGCGATCGGCCAGAATGTGCTGCTCTTCCGGGTGATATCGAAGAATGATCAGGTCTTTTGGTCCCTTTAAACAGGTAAGGATTTTTCCAGACGGAGGAACGTCCGCTCTTGAGATTCGCAGCGTGAGCCTAAAGCGTTTGGTAGCTGATCGATTCTGAAGATATGTATTCAAAACTGGGATGTTGTTAATGCGCCCGTCTGCTTAACTCTCATACGATCGATGGGCCACGGGAGGACTGTGTCAGTGCGGATTCCAGATCCGGGAACATGTTTCCGTAAAATTCTTCCTAAGGCTTATCCTAAAGCATCTATTCGAGGGAAGGTAACAGAGAGTAAGAACTTTTTGCGGCAGCGGAATACGCAGTGAGTTCTCAAGCTCAGAAAAATGTTCGCTTGAACTTGTGCCTGGCGCGGTGCAGGATGTGTTGCGCCGCTCGAAGGCCGGACAAATCACGCGCCAGGGCCCACAGTAGCCGCAAATTTCGATCCCGCTCCGGCAGGCTGGCCAGAAGCCATTCATCCACAGGCTTGGCGCCGGAAGGTACGCCGCCGGAATAGTGGAGATGCGAGAGTGGCTGTTTGGTTGCCTGAATTGTGCGCAAAACGTCAAAGGTGTTTGCATAATGACCGGCCCAGGAACTGCCCCAATTGTAGGGTGGTTTGCAAAGATTCAATGCGGGCCATTTTGCCAAGCTGAGAGTTACATGCAGAAGGGCCTGATCGTGCCATTTGGTCACTTCGGGGTGAGACTCCATCCACTCAACGCCGGCGATCAGGTCGGCAGTGTGTTGAGGCATTCGGCGGCACAGAAAGTGCCCAGCTGTAATAGCGCGCTCCAGTGAGCCCGGACCGATCAGCTGCTCAAATCGGTCGGGTTGGAACAGGTTGTATTTACCCTTCGTGGTGTACTCGCGGTCGGCATTCACTAACTCGTAGTCTGCGAGATGAGGAAACAACTCCTCCCAGTTCATCAAGGCAACAATGTCATTATCGGAGTAGAGAAACTCATCGAATTCTCCAAACCATGCAAGGAACCGGTTGAGAAGTCCCGGGCTGCAACTCGGCATTCGGCGTCGTAACTCAGCCACGAAGGCCTGTCCCTCAGAGTTGAAGTCTTCAACATTGATCAGTTCCACGTTATCGAGGAGCGGTTGAAGGAGGATGGGCTCTCCTCCGTAGGGGATAATTCGAATGGGTAGCCGGCAGCCAAATTGACGTATGGTATAGATAAGGTTGTGGCAGTGATCGGAGCTGTTCCGGTTGGCCACGAGATAGATACCCCGGCGCTGATTCTTCCGTTGAATTCTTCCCATGAGATGATGATATTTTGCTATTGAAACCGTGTCCACCCGGCGAGTCTGCCCTAGACGCAAAGTCTGGTCACAGGACAAAATGAAATTCATGTTGTCCGCGGGGATGCTTTGCTGGCGCTATTTTTTTGGAGGCAAGCCTGCCAACATGTCTGAACTGGCGCCAGTGACCCGGTCCGTTCTACTACTGCACATGACGGGAAATGCAAATGTGCGCCAGGCTGCACTCGCACTTCATCAGGCGCAGATGCTTGCGGGGTTTTATACAACGATAGCCTGGCGAACTGGGTCAGCGCTCGACCATATCCTTCCTCTCCGCTTGCGGTCAGAGTTGGCCCGCCGGAGCTTCCCAGGCATCACGCCGGAGCTGATTCATACTCATCCGTGGCGTGAGGTGGTGCGCCTGATTGCGATACGCAGAGGTTGGCATCGGCTTTACCGCCACGAAACGGATCCATTTAGCACAGACACGATTTGCGCAAACCTGGACCGTGCTGCGGCTCGCGCTCTTGCCCGCGGCCGTGCCCCGGACGCAGTCTACGCTTTGGACAATTGCGCGCTGCAGACGTTCGCGGTCGCCAGGGATCGCGGCGTTCACTGTATCTATGAACTTCCCATTGGGCATTACCGAGCCTATCAGCAGATCGTCAAAGAGGAACGGGAACTAAGCCCGGAGTGGGCGTCAACGCTGACTGGCATTGACGACAGTCCGAAGATGTTGGCTCAGAAGGATCAGGAGCTTTCGAGTGCTGACACCATCTTCGTTGCCAGCTCATTCACAGCCAGGACGCTGGAAACCTATCCGGGACCTTTGACGAAGGCCATTCACATCGTACCCTACGGTGCACCGCCAGTAGGCCCACAGCGCACGCCCACTCGACGCGATGAGCCTTTGCGCGTGCTGTTTGTGGGATCACTCGGGCAGCGTAAAGGATTTGGATATCTCATTGAGGCGGTGGATCAACTGCAAGTTCCCTACACGCTTACGCTGCTTGGCCGACCTATCGGACGGCCCGGAGTGATGGAGAAAGCTCTCTGCCGTCATCATTGGATCGAATCGGCACCGCACGCTGAAGTGCTAAAGATTATGCGCGAGCATGATGTGCTCGTGTTTCCATCGCTATTTGAAGGCTTCGGCTTAGTCATTCTGGAGGCAATGGCTCAGGGCACGGTTGTAATTGCGACCACGCACACTGCAGCAGCCGATATCCTGGAGGACGGGCAGGACGGTTTCATCGTTCCCATCCGCTCGGCGGAAGCGATTGCGCAGCGGCTGACTCAATTGGCCGAGGATCGCGATCTTCTGGCAAGCATGAGCGAGTCTGCACGTCAAAAGGCCGCCCTATGGAGTTGGGAAAGATTTCGGGAGCAATGGATCACCGCTGTACGGGCCAGCATTGCTACTTAGGCAAGATGGCCTCTAATCTGCGCGAACGGACAACTGCCTAATTCCATTCGCCTGTTCGTGCGAATGCTGCCTGCTGGTTGCGCGAAACAGATTTGAAAATCAATGAAGGGCCGTACGAGATGGCTGAAGGCATCTAACTGAGCTGAAAGCGATCGCAAGTATACTATCTCTCAGCGGGAATTTTTTCACTGGACTGCAAGATCAAGGGTAGTCAGGCGTCTGTGTCTCAAAAAACGAAAACATTCAGGAGTTGGTAATGGAGGACCAAGTGACAGACGTGAGCGAGCATATGGATCCGGAATTGAACCGTATTCCGCGCCTGGCCATTGTCTTGCGTTATCCCATTCAGCACTTCTGCCCGATGTATCGCAGCATTGCGGAAGATGGCCGAGTTGAACTGCAGGTGGTGTTCTGCGAAGCAGGAGGAGTGCCTCGATATGACGATGGCTTCGGGCGCGTCGTGCAGTGGCAAGAAGACATTCTGGACGGATATGCTCACACTGTGGTTTCGGCATCAGAGTCTCAGCGCTCAAAAGCGGTCCTTGAGGAATTGAGCAAATTCTCACCCGATGTTGTTTATGTGCACGGTTACGATATCGACTATATGCGGGAGGCGATGTATTGGGCGCGCCGGAACAGCATTCCAGTAATGATGACGACTGACAGTGAACTACTGCATCCTCGCCCATGGTATGTCAGGGCTGTGAAGCGTCTACTCCTCCCGCGCGTTCTGCGCAACATCGATATGTTTCTCACGGTGGGCGACGAGAATGAACGCTATTTTGAGAACTACGGAGTCCCGAAGGAGCGCTTCCATCGAGTGCCGTTTTCAATCGATAGCTCGTACTATGACAAGTTTCTTCTCCGAGAACTAGAGATTCGGAATTCTTTGCGCGAAAAACTCGGAATTTCACGCGATGAAGTCGCAATATTGAGTGTTGGCAAACTGATCCCGCGAAAAGGACAAGCAGACCTGATTCGCGCATTCGCTCAAGCTGTAAAATCGGCGGATCATCCTGCTGTATTGCTGATTGCCGGCGACGGTGCTCAGCGGGCGGCACTTGAAGAGTTGGCAAGACCTCTTGGGTCCGCTGTGAGGCTGCTTGGGTTCATCGGCGTTGATGAATTGCCGAAGTATTACCTTGCAGCCGATCTTTATGTTCATCCTTCAAGCTTCGACCCGCACCCATTGGCAATCAGCGAAGCGCTCTATTGCGGTCTTCCAGTTGTTGCTTCTGACCGCGTAGGAAGCACCGGCCCGACTGACGATGTCCAAGTGAACAGAAACGGTTGGGTGTATCCCAATGGCGATATCGCAGCGTTGTCGGCAATACTAGCTGAGATCATCGACGATTCAACTACTCGCAGAAATGCCGGCAAGATATCAACCGAACTCGGGCAATTGCATTCTGCCAGGCGTTGCGGCACACTCTTCGTGGATGCCGCTTTACGCTCGCTTGTGAATCGTAGACAACGTTAGGACTGAAAGCCTTGCTCGGTCGCGCGTCCCAGTTTGTAATGAATTGCAAGCTATTCCCCTGACTAGAAGTAGAGCCTTTATCCCATTGTTGCTCCCCTTGCAGGGCAAACCTTGACAATGACTGGGTATCAGGCATTCCGATGAAAATGGGAAGGGATCACTATGAACATTCTCTTGAGCTCATACAGTTTTGCCCCAGCGATAGGAGGAATCGAAACTGTCTCACGCATTCTTGCAAGGGAGTTTCTGGAACTCGGGCACAAAGTGGATGTCATTACCAAGACGAAGGGTGAGTCTCACGACGAGGGTTACAGAGTATTTCGCAATCCTGACAGGCGGCGATTGTGGACGCTGACGCGGCAGTGCGATATTCTCTTTCAAAACCACATCTCTCTAAGTTTTCTTTTCCCCGCACTCTTGTTAAACAAGCCGGTTGCGATCACGTGCCAGACGTGGCTCCGGTGGGATGGTGGGAAGGTCACGTGGTCTGATCGGATCAAGCGTTTCCTTGTTCGCCGATGCCATAGCATAGCGATCAGTCACGCAATCGCGGAATTCCTGCCGCCGTCTACACCAGTGATTTTCAATCCGTATGATGATTCGGATTTTAGCCCCTTCCGGTCCAGCCTCAAGAACCTCGACGTGGTTTATATGGGAAGATTGGTTGGCGATAAAGGGGTTGATTTACTGATTCAATCGGTTGCAATGTTGAAGGAATCAGGGTTGTTTCCTTCTGTAACGATTATCGGGGACGGACCGGAACGCGCCAACTTAGAGATCCTGTGCAAGAACCTAAGCCTAGATTCCCAAGTTCGCTTTGTGGGCAATCTTTCCGGGAGCGCGCGAGGTCGGGAAGTAGGAAGGCATAAGGTTATGGTAGTCCCGTCCCGTTGGCGAGAACCGTTCGGCGTTGTCGCTCTGGAGGGAATTGCAAGCGGTTGTGCGATCATCGGCTCTTCGGGGGGCGGGCTTGGTGAAGCAATTGGCCCTTGTGGATTGCTGTTCCCAAACGGTGATGCGGAATCGTTGCGTTCAGCTCTAAAGCAATTGCTTACTGATGACGTTCTCCGGAAGACACTTGCAGATGCAGGTCCTGCACACCTAGCTAGTTTTCAACCGTCGTTGGTTGCAAGGAAATATATGCACCAATTCGAGAGGATCCTCGCGGCGCGCAAGGATTGAAACTCGAAACTGTTGCCGAAGAAAACTCGTGTCAACTTGTTGGCCGGCAGCGAGTTCACATTTTCTGCAGAAGTGCGGGCAAGATGGTTTCTGCCATCGAGCGCGAGGATCGGAATTGCTGGTAATGATCAAAGCCGGCTGTTGCGGCATCTTGCATCTCAAGCAGCGAACCAGGAGCGAGCGCTAGCAGCTGATCAAGGCTATAGCACCAGTCATCCTGTTCACGCGGCTCCGGTTCAACCTCATCCTTATGCTGAAGCAACAAGATAGCCATTGCGTGTGCCTGGTATGCGGCAAAAACGCCCGACTTCCACCGCATAGCATAACGATAAGGCACCACTCCAAGAATGCTGTCTTCAAGCAGTGTGCTCGTTGCTGCAAAGGATTGCGTGCCGTAACTGTGTACCCGGCCTCCGAGCGGACGATATACATGTTGTTCCATCCAATCCGGGGCATCGACGGGACCAATGTCCGCAATCTCTTCAAGACCAAGATGATCTGCAACCCTCAGCAAGTCAGGCAAGAACTGCGAGTATACGGATTTGCGTGTCAGAAACTGGCCAAACACCGCGAGTCTGCGCCTCCGCAGAGTCAACGGTTTAGGATGATCTGGTTCGCCAACGTTCGAGCAGATGCCAATCAGGCTCACAGGGCGATGCCTTGAGTCTTCCGACTCAATCCTCGCCAGGAATTCTTGATTTGATGTGAAGGCAGCTTCGCTCTGAGTCAGAAGGCGCTGAAAGATTCTGCGCTGGAGCCATGAGCTAAAAAAAGTTCGCGATGGAAATCTCCCTGTGGCAAAAAGCTCGTGAAACAGCCCGACAAATCGTCCACCTTTGCCAATGAAGCGTTCCACAGCACCGGGCAGCCACCAAGGAGTTCCATTTTGTGAATAGCCATAGGAGACATAATGAAGCAACAAGATTGGAGGATGGCTGGATTTGGCGATTGCCTCGTCAAGCGCTCGGTTGAGCGGTCCGGCCTTTCCTCCGCCAAGCCTTTGCAACGTATGTGAAAACAGATCGGGAGTTTCCAGCTTCGAGTGCGACCTCGCCGAGTTATAAACCAAAAAATCACTCGAAACGCCGTAACTCTTCAAAAGGGCATTACCCAGAGTTAATGCGCAATCGCCGACACCGTCCGTGTCGGGGCGGAATCGCGGTACCAGCTGAAGGATTCTTGGCGGGAGGCGCGTATCTGACGCAAGATGCTTGATCGGCTCAGTCATGGCAAGCACCGTTCAGCGCAGAGGCACACCTTGGCTGTAACACCAACGAGAGCCGCCCGCTAGAACGGCAAGCAATTAACGTGGCATTCAGATCCATGTGTACTGTTTTGGCAGCAAGCCTGTGCTGCGAGCCCGAACACTGAAAACCCTTGGAATCAGATTTGACAAAAACCGGATTGCCCGGCGAACGAGCATTAATCACCGCGTCAATCGATATTCCCCGCAGGTAGGTGCTCACCCACATGATGCGTAGACGCCGCTCCAATAGCCGCTTCAGGCTGCCGTGAACTAGCTCCAGCCCGATCTGGGTCGAATAGCCGTTGCTAACATCGACACCCGAATCAACGCAGCTGGTATATTCAGCATCAACGCCGTGGCGCCGCCGGCGTTGGCTCCGCCGGCAAGTGTGAAGATCGATCTGTTCGCGCGCCGTCAAGTTACAAAAAAGAGACTGCGTGTTGAATGAAACGCGGGGGAGCGCAGGCGACGGGACATCCCCGCCTGTCGGCCCTGAATGGCATTATGGCGATGTTACTTGTCATCAGCCCGATAGTAGCCATACTTTCCACCGTATCCGCTGTAGTAGGACTGCGATTGAGGAACCACATTGACCACCATGCCAACATGCTTATCGGGGAACCTCGCCAGCTCTTTGCGCAGACGCCGGAGGGCTCGCCGTTGGGCAACCCCGACCCGTGCCACCAACAAAAGAATATCCAAAGACTGCGTTACGATGAATGCATCTGTGACCAGGAGGGCGGGAGGAGTATCAATGAGCACGACGTCGAAATTCAGTCTGGCCCATGCGATCAGTTCTTCGAAGCGGCCTTGACCGAGTAGTTCCGATGGAAAAGGGGGAATAGCTCCAACCGAAATCATACTCATGCCGGGGAGCGTACTAATCTCCTCGATGCAATCATCGGGTTTGATCGATGGATCGCTGAGAAAACGGCTAAGCCCCGGAGCGTTGCTTGCCGACATCTTCATCCAGTGAGACAGGTTCGGTTTGCGCATGTCTGCATCGATCAACAGCACACGCTTGTTTTGCTGGGAGAAGACGACGCCGAGATTCATGATCGTAGTTGATTTACCCTCGCCGGGCCCGCAACTTGTAATTCCAATAACACGCGATTGCCTGCTGACGGGGATCAAACTAACGGAAGTTCGCAGGATTCTGTAGGCTTCGGCGCCGGCTGACCGGGGGTAGTTCAGCGATATCAGCGGCATCACCTGGCTTGAGGGATCCACCGTGTCCAGTTTATAGACGGGTACCGCTGCAAGCACCGGCAGCCCCAAAGACTCCTCAATCTGTTCGACTGTCTCGACAGTATCGCTTACCACGGCCAAGACAAAAATGATGGTCGCGGCTAACAAAAATCCGATGCCGAATCCCATGATGGTGCTCACCATAACTCTTGGCTGGGAGGGAGTCGAGGGAATGTCGGCCGTTGACATGCGATTCACATCCTGCGTTTTGAGCCCGGCCTCAATGCCGCCTGCGCTCAACAAGCCCAGCAGACCGTTGTACAAGGTTTGATCGGCCATATATTGGGCCTTGAGCACCTGGTAATGAACTGCCTCGGGACTCATTGCCTTGGCCTGAGCCTTGAGCGCATCGATTTTGGCCTGGATTTCTGCCTCAGTTTTCGTTGCAGCATCCACCTCTTCGCGCGCGCCCTCCGCAACCTTACGGCGCTCATCCGCAAGACTGCTCTGCAGGTTTTCCACCTGGCTGTCTATCTGTTTGAGCGGTGCGTAGCCGGGTCCATAACGTTGAGTCAGTGCGGCCTGTTGCGCTTGCAATGCTGCCAGCTGTGTACTTAAGACTCCTATAACCTGGGCGCCCGGCATGGTTTGGGGAGGCATGGCCCCGGTTGTGTCGCTTGTAAACTCCTTGTATTGTGCTTCGGCGATGAACCGCTGTGTCTGGGTCCGGATCGAATCGGCAAGCAGTTCTTCGAGTTCCGATTCGAAGAGACTCGTTTCGCTGGTTGCATTTGTGCTGTAGACTCCCAGTTTTGATTCGAGGCCAAGCAATTCGGCCTGTTCGTCCTGGACGCGGGATTTTAGATCGCCAAGTTCTTTCGTCAGCCAACCGGTGATTTCCTTCGATCCCCGAAAGTGATTCTGAAAGTTCTGCTCCATGTAAGCATCCACGATCGTGTTTGCCACTTCAGAGGAGAGCGCGGGGGAAAGGCTGCGGTAGGTTATTGAAATGAGTTCGCTCTTTGGGATTCGCTCCACCATGAGGCCGCCTGCGAAGACCCCCGCAAGATAGTTGCGGGTCGCCGGATCTTTCAGGTTGGTGTACCTCGGCGCCATGGGGTTGAATAGTTTGTTGTTTTGCAGTCCAAGGCGCTCAATAACATCCATTGCCACGTCTCGAGATTGCACGGCAAGCATCTCGGTATTAATCTTCAATTCGTAATCGTCCGAGATGGTGGTCGAGCCAAGGCTCAGGGTGCCATGCTGATCAATCTGCAGCATGGCGGTCGCGTCGTACTGCTTGGGTTGGCGCTTGGTCCAGACATACGCGATGCTTGAACAGGTCAGACTGAGCACTATCAACAGCCAAAGATATTTTTTGAACATCCGAGCAATATCGGAGAACACAAGAGTCTTGTTCTCACCCACCTCGGGTGCAAAGTCGGTAACTGTACCGGTCACATTCACCTCGTCCTGAGTTGATTCAGCGTTTCGAAACCGAGCGCCTCGCGCCGGAAAAGAATGGTGCCTAAGAGGAAGGCAATGCAGAAGTATACTTGCGTTGCAATCATGGGCGCTGTGCGCCACAGGTCTCCAAACGCCAAGGTCGGTATTGTGGAAAGAGCCAGGGGCAGTCCGTAGCCTACGCTGGGCGTTTGCAGGAGAGTCCTCACGCCCATCAAGACAAAGGCAATAGCTCCGAAGTAACGGGCCAGATCCAGGATGGTCCCGGTAAAGGTGCCTAACTCCTCGACCCCACGCATCGTATCGTTCTCAGACAAAGTCACCACATACGCGTTTGCAGACTCAACATTGGCGGCCTGAATCCCCACACCTACTCCCTTTCCAAGCAGGCTAAGATCCGTTGCGGTTACAAATCCCACCGCCATGTATTCCGATCGATGGGCAAGATCGCGATGGTTTTCTTCCCCACTGAATCGGTTCAAGTTGCCCATGACGCTCGCGGGTGCGATGAGGTACGCCAACCCTCCAAGGACCGGCAACAAAACGGTCAAGACAATGAAGTTCACAATCAACTTGGTTCTGCGCGTAAGTAAGACAGCAAGGAACCCGCCAAGAAATGCAAGTGCGGCCGCAAACACGGCAGATCGAGATCCGCTGACTTCTGTGGCGACGCAAGCGCTGATGGTGCAGATAATGAGCAGTATGCGGGACTTGAATGAGCGCTGGGTGGGGGACTGCAGCCATTCGCCGATTACCAGGGAAACAACAACTCCGCACCACACGGCGAATGGAAGCGCAAAGTTGAAGGTTCCCGAGGCGCGAAATGCATCGGACCCGCCGATGGAAAATGCGGTCGCTCCGGAGGTGGTGCGATTGATCCATGCGGCTTGCGGCGAGCGAGCCTGCAACACGGCTATTGCCGCCATGGGGATGGTACTCAAAAGATTGAAACGCAGGAAGCGCCGGCGGTGTTTAAAGTTAAAGCAAACGGGAGCAATGAAGAGAATAGGAAGATAAATGATGTAGTGGTGCAGCCCAATGATGGCGGTGACCCATGAGAGGTTAATGACGATGACTTGCAGCAATCCCTGCATGCATAGAAGCAGGCTACCGATGATGCAGGCCCACGCGAGCCACCCAGCCCAGAAGAGACCCTTGTAGAGGGCATAGGCGTATGCGATAACCAATGGAACATCCTGGAGCAGATAAAGAATCTGCACGCCTGGAAACATCCACTTCCTCACGGCTCCAGCCAAAATGACGCATATCCAGGTTGCCAGCAACATGTTGGCGAGCACATCTCTGCTGGTCGCCCCTGGCCGCAGAGCCTTGGCTGGCGGCAATGCTTGGATTAACGTTGCCAAAGGTGAGACGCCTCCTTGCTGGAAAGTCGAGCAATCAGTAATTCTTGACAGCGCCAAAGATGGAAATGGCCTCTAATGACTGATTCAACCAACTGTTCGCTACAACCCGCAGATAGCTCCTGGGAACGTAGAGAATATCGTCGGCCTGAATCAGCGGATCGGCGACTTTGCCATCGTGCAGCTTGGCGAGGTCGATATCGATCTCCTCGCGGGTCCCATCCTTCATTACGCGGAGGATGCGGGCCCTGGAGAGGCCCGCATAGAGCGTGGGGCCGCCGGCCACCGAAAGGGCCTGGAGAAGAGTTGGATGCTGGCTGCCTGTGATTGGAAAAATGCCTGGATGGTTTACTTCCCCGAGGGCATAAAAGCTCCCTGCCTGGGCTACGCTTACGATGTCTCCGGGACTCACGATCTCGTTCAGTCCCCGTAAATTGGACATGGTGCGATCAAGTTCCACATCGGTTGGAGGCGACCCATCTTTGTGCGCAATCAGAACATGGTAGCTGGCATTCTGGGTAAACCCGCCGGCCTGGTTCAAGATCATTGACAGAGGAGCCGGGGCAAATAGCTGAATCGGATGCGGCAGAGTTACCTGCCCCATCACCAGAACTTGAAGGTTGCGCGCACTGACGACGGTGAGTGAAACCTGCGGAGAATTCACGACCTTTTTGTTCTTCAGCGCATCAATAATCGCCTGCTGCGCTTCTTCGGGAGCCAAGCCCGCGACCTTGACTGAGCCCGCGTAGGGGACAAAAAGAGTGCCATCGGGCGCGACAGTCAGACGCTGCTGGGCGCCCTCCGGAAAATCCCAAAAGAATACTTCGACGGTGTCACCCGGCGCCAACCCTACTGAGAACGGTTGCACGGAGCCCTGCGCATCAGGAGCCTGTGCAGCAGAAGCCTGTTGGCCCTGCACGCCCGGAAGGAGAGTCAAGAGAGCTATTGCTACAAGAAGCTTATGTTGAGTCACAACACCTCATGTGGGATGCATGTAACGTTACCGGGCGAGCAGGGTAAGCAGATCATACCAGTAAATCCGCTCTCGCCGGGCCCGCACTTCTAGTCCGACCAAGGCATACAGTTATACCTAATTCTACCATTGGTGCCGCCTCCTTTCATCGTGACAATGCTCAGCGCTTTTGCCTTCTTATTCTTCATCGTCAAATCCGCCAGCAGGATCGAGATTCTGCTTAGAATTGTGCAATGCAAGAGATTCAGGAAGATCGGTAGCCTTTGGCAAAGGGAGTTCCTGCGATGGCCACGAGCGCATTTTCCCAGACCGTGGGCTATGCCGGCTTTGAGATGGGCGGCGTGGTCCATTGGCCTGGCGGCTCTCCGGTTCCGATCATCGCCCGCGCTGGCGAGCGCGTGCTGTCCGCCGGGAAGACCCGCAACTTTGAGAGCCTAGTGAACAACTGCGGCAGCGGGTCTGCCAGGCTCAAGCAGGAGGATCACTTCGGCGGCGGCGTGATGCTCGGGATGCTGCATGCGCACACTCAACAGACGATCACACAGCTTCGTGCGGTGATCAGGCCGTGGGCCTTCAGCTGATGACGCTGCCTGTCTATCCTTCGCTGCCTGGCCTCACCCTCACTGTGCTCGAGACGCCTAAGTTCTCGACGCTGGTCGAGTTTGCGCATGCATCAGGCGACTGGAGTTCCGGCCGGTCATTGCCATCCTGCTGCGCATGGTACGAGTTCCGTGTCGAAATTCGAGGTGAGCTGGCCGAACCTCATCCCTCGATGGCGGTCTTCGAACTCAGATTACACCACGAATGGAGCCCTTAGAGCGAAACCATAGTAAACGTGCCCTTGCCGAGAGTGCGCGAGGCGGCTTTTTCTTGAGGAAAAAGCCACTTGAGTGTGTGCTTCCTGGGTACAGCTACTCTGGTTTCGCTATAGCCGTAGACTTGTCTTATCCAAACGTTCAAGCATCTTTGGGTCTCATTGCTTATGAAGCAGCGCAGC
>Ga0116135_1000255_pt1 | contig 29342 bp, 22 predicted proteins | sample June2015DPH_20_1_FD_89738 | JGI IMG/M metagenome (GOLD analysis project Ga0116135, IMG submission 89738) | Peatland microbial communities from SPRUCE experiment site at the Marcell Experimental Forest, Minnesota, USA - June2015DPH_20_10 | ecosystem: Environmental > Terrestrial > Soil > Wetlands... | reverse complement strand
TTCTTCGGTTACGACGCCCTTGCGCGCGTAGTGCATCTGCGAGAAATTACGCACCCCGCCGTTCATCGCCGCAGCGCGCTTTTCGATCCATGCATCCCTCATCGCCATAAAGCCCCCGTGTACGCCGAAGTCTCTGAGCACCGCCTCGAATGGCGCGTTATTTGGCACCGCGCCAACACGCTCCCGAAACGCTGTGTGAGTCCGTAGAAGCGGAGATTTGACGAGCCAATTGAATGGGGCAAATTTATTTATGAATGAGTCGCATCACATTATCCTTGACACATCCCAGGACACCATGCTAAGAGCGTGCCTGCTTTTTGTAAAAAACTGGTTCGATTAGTGGACCAGTATACCAAGTCCTGCACGAACCAACACAATTTCAAGTGGAGCAAGCGGGTGCTCGGACACGGCCGGCGGAAAAAAGTGGGGTTGGTAGGGTGTCGCTCGCGTGTAGCGCGCGAATAGGGAGGTACACCGATGGCTGTGCGCCCGGCTTCTCTGATTGACCCCTCGTATATTCCCGACCATCGGATTCAATTGACTACTGGCATGGAGCCGATGCTGGTCAGCAGGAACCTGCAGAGTGGCTCGAAAAATCTCCCCGGAGGGGATAACTATGCGCTCGCCTAAATGGTTCATACTTGTGGCCTTGTTTTGTGTCGCAACTGGTCCCGTGACCTTTGCCCAGAGCGCGAAGCCATCCGACGACTCGGCACAGTCGAAATCAGAATCGGTGCCTGCAACCGAAGCCGAGGTTCAGCAATTGCGCCGCGAGGTCGCGGAGCTGAAGGCGCAAATTCACCAGCTTCTCGAAACGAGCGCGCAGGCCCAGGGCGGAGCTGCCCACCTCGTGCAGACCAACGCTGTCGCCAGCTCCGATGTTGACGCCTCAGCGGTCGCAGCTACTCCAGCGGCGGTAAACACCGGCGCTAGCTCCGATGCCAATGCCTCCGCGCCTGCGGCTACCGTCGCAGATATTGACGGTCTGCAAAAAGAGATCGAGCTCCTGCAGAAGAAGTCCGCCGATGTCCCCGCGGCTACCGCCGGATGGAACGGTGAGCATTTTTTCCTGAAAAGCTCCGATGGTAACTTCACCTTGATGCCCGTCGGATACTTAGACGCAAAATACACTTTTTACAAGGGTGACGGCGCGCCTTCGGACACCTTCGCCATCACCCGCGCGCGCTTCGGAGTGCAAGGTAACTACGGCAAACAACTTGACTACGCCTTCCTGTTCGAAACTGCCTCCGCCCTTACGATCCGCGACGCTTACGTGGACTTCAAACCTTGGAGCGCTTTCAAGATTCAGGGCGGCCAGTACAAAGTCCCGTTCTCCATGGAAGTTGGCACCGCCGACACCAACGTTGAGTTTGCCGATCGCTCGATCGTCACTGTCCTCTACCCGGATGCCGCTGGCGCTTACCGGGCTCCTGGCGTTGATGTGCACGGTGACTTGTTTGACGGCCGCGCGCAATACTGGGGCGGCATTTTCAACGGACAAGGACTGCTAACGGCCGGCACCACGAACGAGCCGGAAGTTGTTGGCCGCGTCCGCTTTGCGCCGTGGAGGAATTCCGACGGTATGTTGAAGGGCCTGTCCTTCGGTGGGTCCGCCGAACATAGCCGCTCCCGCGGTCTCTCGAACGAAATCAGCTTCAGCGGGCTGCTGAACGACGGCACTTACAACTTCTTCCCGCAGTTCCGCATCAACGGCGCTGTCGAGCGCTACAACGGCTTTTTCGCGTATTTCAAATCGGGTTTGGGAATCCGCGGAGAATACACTCAACTCTTGGAAAAGCGCTCGAACATCGGCTCGCTGGCGCCTGGCGGTGTCGCGTTCAACACCATTCCCGGCGTGCAGGGCAAGGGCGGGTACATGTCGGCCACGTACATACTCACCGGCGAAAAAGAACCGGATAATGCCATTCCGCGCGTCAGGCATCCGGTCATTGGCCCCAATTCTCCCGGAGAATCGGGCCCTCCAGGCTGGGGTGCGTGGGCTGTGAAGGCTCGCTACTCCTGGCTGGAAGGGAGAGCTGCCGGCGCCACCTGCGACGCCAACACGGTTCCAGCTTGCCCGATTACACCGGGAATTGTTCCCTACTATAGCGACCATACCGAGCAGTGGACCTTCGGCTTCAACTGGTATCTCAACTACTGGGTTCTCGTGAAATCGGACTTCAACCTGAACCAGCTCAAGAACCCAAGCGTGCAGGGGATTCTGCCGCGCAATTACTATGTGTTTATCGAGGGCATTCAGTTTCGGTTTTGATTGGATCCCAGATGCCTTGCCGATACGGCTTGCGGGGCAGAGCGTGGCGGATTCAGTAAATTCTTAAGATGCAGTTCGGTCACCGGGCAAATATCTTGGGAGGAAATTTCGATGAAACCGAAAATGTTTCCGCTGCTCGCCTTCGTCGCGCTGGTCGGGGTGATGCTCGTCTCGAACAGTTGCGGTAGCGGTCCGGCTGGCTGCCCCGTCTGCGGCACCCAGAAAAACGGGCAGATCACTTTGATTGATGTGATGAACGTGCCGGAACACAACCCCAACGGCGAGCCCGGAGGTCCTTTCAATATTTTTGACATCAGCTGGGTGGACCCGGTGAACCGCAACTATTTCGTGTCCGATCGCATCGGCCTCGACGTTCCGGTATTCAATACCGTTTCTAACATCGCGCTTTGGGCGATCGGCGGGCAGAACTCCGTAGCCGAGGCCGGGAACAATAGCAGCGCATGCTGGCTGGATCTCGCGACCAACGAAACCATTCCTCCGATTACAACCGCACAAGGCAACTACACGCGCTTCGGATGCAAGACAGACGGCTTCCGCCTTCCGGGCTTTTTTGGTCCCAACGGCCAGTTCGGAGGATTCGTTGGCGGACAATGCTGCGCTTCCCGCGCCAATAACCTGAATCCGCTCTCCGGTCCCAATGGACTAGAGATCTCGGGGGACGGAAACTTCATGTTTGTAGGGAATGGCAGTTCGGAACTTCTGGTATTCGATTTGGCCCCAATGATTACGGCCAACTACAGTACGCCGCCGACGCTGACAGCAGTCGTACCGACCGGGACGTCTCCGGACTACGACGGTCCCACCGGCATCACCGGATGCATGGCCTCAGCCGATGGAAGAGCGTTCTCCGACCCAAGTTGCGGCGACCTCCGCGGCGATGAAATTGCCACGACCGGCAAAGTTGTGACGTTCCCGCAGGATGGCCTCCCGCACTATCTTGTTTCTATCATCAATGGCGACCCTGGACTTCCCTTCGTCACTATCGTGGATGTCACCGGCGTCGTGACCAGAACTGGAACTCCGGCGCAACAACATTGCCTCCCTTACTCGCAGCAAACCAGCATCACTGCTACCAATCCGTTCAGTCCCGGCAATAGCCCCGGCAGCACCGCCACGACTTTCGCGGCGAATTACTCCACCTGCGTCGTCGGCCAAATTTACTACGACGGTGCCGCCCAAAATGACGACACCGTCTTTATTGACGACGGCGGTGCGAACGCCGCCGCTGGATTTGTGTGCCCCGATCCCTCTCTCCAATTCAACGGCACACCCGGTGTCCCGGGTCCGCCGGTTCCGTCTGGAGCCTCCGGCCACGCGGCTGGTTTCAATCCAGATATCCCATGCCATCACGGTCCGCAACTCACTGCGACCACCCCGACTCAACCAGGTGGAGTGTTCTGCGCAGCTGGACCCGGGACGCCCACGGGTTGCGTTGGAGCAATAGCCCCAGCAGGATTGGGCGGCATGGCGTTCTACCCACCCACCTCTACTTTCTTGCTGACGAATGGAAATGCCACCGGCGACATCACCGTCGGAAGCGTGGACGTGATCGATCCGCTCCACCCGATCACCGTCGGCGGCGTGACTAGATATGTACCAGCGATAATTAACAGCTTCCCGGTTCCGAATTGTATGCCGACCGGTGTGAATGTGGGGCCTGGCACTGATGTGCTAGTGGGTTGTGCCGATCATGACGGCCGCGCCTTTGCGCCTTCCAGCGTGATCATCAATGGCACCACCGGCGCGATTCTGGCCACCATCAACAATGTCGGGTTCGTTGACGAAACCTGGTACAACCCCGGCGATAACAATTACTACCTGGCCGCGCGAGACATGCCCACCGGCCCGGTTCTGGGCGTCATCAATGCCGGCACCAGGCAGTGGCTGATCAACGTGCCCACCAACGGCAACGCCCACAGCGTCGCTGCCGATCCGATTAACAACCACATCTTTGTGCCGTTGCCCTCGGGCGGTCCGAATTGTGAAACCATCGCCGCCGATGGTTGCGTCGGCGTGTATGCATCGCAGTAATTGACGATCTGAAAGTGATCTCGAATGCGAAGCCCGAATTCACCTGCGTGGATTCGGGCTTCCTTTTTTGGGGAGGCACAGCGAATCTACCGGACCAGCGTCTCCTGATAACGCATCATCTTCCACTCGCCGTCACGGTTGGTCCAAAGTTCGCCGATGAAAACCCTTCTGAAGCGCAGCGCCGCAGTTTTGGGGAATTGCATGCTGCTCTCATACGTCACAAATGCGTAGTGGGTCCCCAGCGGCTGCACCTGAAACATCTGGAGCAGGTAATCGGTGTACATACTGTGTTCGACTTCCCGCAGGGTTTTCGCCTTGCTGCGTTCGCCGTCGCCATCGGATTCCACGGCCTGGAAATCGTCGGTCAGGAACGCGGCATACCCGTCTTTGTCCTTATTTTTGAAAGCGGCCCAGGCAGCGCGTACCTTCGCTTCCAGCAAGTCGGCGAGCTTGGGCTGCGCCGCGCCAGTCTTCGCCGGCGTGCTCTGCGCAGGTTTGGCTGCAGGAGCTGGATTGCCAACCGTGGCAGGCTTTTCCGCGCTGGCAGGCTGCTGCGCGATCGCGATGCACGGCAGCGCGATCGCCATACATGAACTCAAAACCCAATTTCGCATCAGGTCCCTCCATCGAGGCGCCGCGAATCTTACAAGCCTCTCGCCCGCCAGTCAAAGCGGCGTTTGTTCCACTTGCGTTGGCAACCTTCTTGGCACTTAGGCTGAGCCCGTTGCGGTTCCTGCAGCGCTTGGCTACTATGAAGTTTCTTAACAGATGTATTCATAGCTGCGACATTCGCGCGTGCGTTTTCGGGGTACGCTCAACGGTAACCGGGAGGCAAGACTATGAAACGAGCTCCAGTTGTTTTCTTGGCCGCGCTTGGGTTGGCCACATTTGGCTTATCCGCCGCGACTCCGCAGCAACCCTCGACCGTGCATGTATGGCGCGAATCTCAAAAGCCGGACGATAGCTCAATCTCGCGATTCACTCTGGTAGGAAAATTCCTGAAATCGCCGCAGACCGACGTCCCGAATCGCCCCGCTCTCGTGCTGGATTGCGTACCCGCGACCACATCCCACAAATCCGAGGGTAAGTTCGTTGCCGGCAACCTCCTCGTCGGCATCCCGCTGAAGATTGACTACATCGAGCCGGAAGAAATTCACGGAACTTCCTACTACCCGAAAGTCGTGGTTCACTATCGCATCAACGACACGAAGGAGGAAGAAGACAAGTGGACACCCGGAACGGACAAGCTTTCTTCCTCTATCTCCAAAGAGTCGCTCAAGAGAATGCTGCGCGCCCGCACCGTTGAAATCTCCACGCACGACGATCGCGGCAAAGATATCGCGATGCAATTTGACATGCCCGATTCCACGGCCGTTGAAGCGGCCTGCAACGTGGACGAACACAAATAGCGAGAACGCGCGGCAACACCGCCGCATCACCGATCATCACTATTTTCGAAATATCCGGGCGAACCCCGGTTGCGCGGGGTTGTAAGGTGGAGGACTAGGAACAATCCGATGTTATCGGACTAGCGATCGTATCTTCCAAATCCCGCTTCCCGGAAAAGCTCAAGACGGCCAGAGGACTTCTAAATTGCAGGCTTCGCTTACTCTTACACAAGCTCGAACTTCAATTCGCCTAGCCGTTCCACACTGCACGCGATCTTATCACCGGCTTTAAGCCAGACTTGCTGGTCCTTGGGCTTGCCTTGGATCACGCCTTGGGGAGTGCCGGTGAAAACGATGTCGCCAGGTTTCAGCGTGATGACGCGGGAAATGTAGCTGATCATCTTACGCGTGTCGAAGATGAAGTCACTGGTGTTGGAAGACTGGCGCGTCTCGCCGTTCACGCGACACTCCACCTTGAGGCTGTCGGGAATGATCTGATCGGCGGTCACCAGGTACGGCCCGATCGGCGCGAATTGGTCCGGAGTCTTTCCCACCATCCACTGCCCTCCAGTTTCCAGCTGCAGGTCTCGAGCAGTGAAATCGTTGCCAGTCGCATAACCCGCCACGTAGGAAAGGGCGTCGGCTTCGTTCACCGCCTTCGCCTCCCGTCCAATCGCCATTACCAGCTCGACTTCGTAATCGAATTTCTTCGCGAAATCTACGGGGAGTTTTATCGTGCCATTGTGATGGTTCAGCGTCGTGTTGTACTTGTTGAAAAGAACGGGTTGCTTCGGAATCGGCGCTCCAATTTCGATGGCATGCTGCCGGTAGTTCAGCCCGACACAGATAATTTTTTCGGGATGGGTGACTACCGGGCCGAATTCGATCGTATCTTCCTTCAGGAAAGCTCTTTGCGCAGCCTTGGACTTCGCAGCTGCGTTCACCAGCGCGTTCAGGCTCGGCCCATCTTCGTTCTGAAGCAAATCGTCGATCGTAGCCGGCGCGCGCATCTGCAGAATTTTCGCGGCTTCGACGACGTCGAGTATCCCTTTTTCGTCCTTCACGCCCAGGCGACATTCCGTGCCGCGGCGAATGGTCAGCAACGTGAGCCCGCGCGCCATGCCTCGTGCCTCCCTCGCGCTAAACGCCGCCGCAGTGAGCCCTGTCGGCAGCCGGCTCGTCAGCGCCGAAGCGCAGACTGCACCGGTGCCCTTCATAAAATTTCTGCGATTTTGCTTCATGGGCCGATCTCCTTCAACTCTTTGACTTGTTCCTTAGCGGGAGGGTTAATCGGCGGAATTATACAGCAATCCATCGCTGACTGTGGATCCGTCACTCCTCGGTGTAGGTTCCGACAAAACCGGCCGTTTATTAAATTGGATTCCGGAAGTTAGAACGGCGCTTGTTGTCCGATCTCATTTGTTCGCGGCTTCACCTCACGACTTTCTGGAGAATCATTGCTAGGAGTAAGAGGGGATCACCCTGAAGGAGAGCCGGGCATCGCAATCAAGCGATAAAAGCCGCAGCAGATCGAGACGCCGCTGCGTCGCTTGGCAGATGAAATCGCAAATGGGAAGCGATTTGCAAGCTGGGATGAAGCGACAATCTAGCCCGCGCTCCCACCGACGGTATCGTGGCGGCGGGGAAATCAAGGCAGTACGCACACCACCAAACGCGAGCAAACAGGAGGCACCGGTTCGAGTCCGGTCACCCCATCACTCGCCGACTTTCTGCCTTTACTTTGCGAGCTGTGCCTCAACTTCCGGCAGCACTGTGGTACCTTCCGCTCGCACCGCGTCCAATGCCGATGGGTCCAGACCTAGCGCCTTCACGATTGTTGGGGCTACCTGTGTGGTTGTGGTGGTGGCGGCAACCGTGCGCGCAGAAAAGTCCGGATGGGCTACGAGCAGGATGACGTTGGTGTCGTCGTGCGCGAATCCGCCGTGATCGCCGATCATGGTGGTGCTGCCCGAGTACGTGACGCCCACGTTCGGAGTGACGATAATGTCCGGCGTGCGCGGATCTTCACCGGGATCCAGACCGCCCACGTTGTAGTTCAGGTACAGCGAAGGACCGTAGTAAATCTCGCCGAGCCCGATCGCTGCCGCATTCTTTTCCAGCAGTTCCACGGCGCTGTTCACGCTTGCGCCCTTTTTCAACCAGAGGACAGAGACGTCGTCTTCGGTTGCGCCGATTCCAGTCGAGTTCAGGGGCGATTCGGAGAAGGGAATCGCAGTGCCCAGTAACGTTGCCGGCGTGTTGCTGCCGTCTGCCACGTACAGACCTGGGTCAATCGGCGACTCGCCATGCTTCGCCGTGACGATAATGAGCGTGTCGTCGTAGATGCCCGCGGCTTTCAGTGCGTGGACGATGTCGCCAATCGAAGCGTCCACAAACTCGATCTCCTTCAGCAATTCCGAGGTGGGCAAGGCCGCAGCGTTTTGATAACCGCCCGTTCCCACGCCCGGCTCAAACACGGATTCTCCGATGTACACTGCCTGAAAGTTCATTCCGAAGAGCGCGGGCACTTCGGCGGCTTTTCCCGCGTGGGTCTTGCCCGCGATCTCATTCAGCAAGGCTTGAACCTTTAGCGCGTCGTAGCACTGGATGTTCTCGAAGCTATTGGTCCAGGATGACAGGCTGCCGATCGTGTCGCGGATGCTCGAGCACGAAGCGCCTTCCGCAGTAGTCACACCGGGCAGCGCTACCACAGCCGAGTCAACTTCCGGCGAAAAGTAGTCGTTCAGTCCTTTGCCTCCGGGCCCGGCCGTGAAGGAATACGACGCGTGCTTGTCAATCCATGCCGTGTATCCCCCGGCGCCGTGAACCACGCTGAAAATCGTATTCGTGCGCACGAAATTCCACGGGTAGACCGGCGCGCAACCGTTGGCGGGGTCACGGACGAGTTTCTTGGGGTCGATCGAAGCGATGCCGCCGTCGGTCAACGAGGCGCCAGGCGCGCCACCGTTCAGTTTCGTATCATCAAGCTCGATGCCTTGGTCGTAGTCGGTCGTAGTTCCAGTTGGTACACCGTACGGCGTGCACGGCCCTGCTGCTAATCCAGTGCCGGTCAACAATGCAGGCGCGTCCAGCGAGCGATCGTAGGCCACATCGTAATAGAGGCCGGTGGTCTTCGGCGAACCGCCGGTGACTAGCGCTGCCAGTCCGGGAAACGAGTCTGAAGGTTTCGACGACACAGTCGCCACATAATTAATTCCCGTGTGGGTGAGGGCGGCCAGGTTCGGGCAGTAGGGATCGCCGCCGTTCGCACCGTTAATTCCGTGCGTGCAATTGTAGAGGTCCACGGCATGCATGCCGTCAATGCTCAGCAGCAGAACGTGCTTGACGTTCTTCGTGCCCACTTTGCTGGTTTGCGCTGCGGTTCCACGCGCCGACGACGCCACCATCGTCGCTACAGCGAGCCCTGCCAGTACTAGTCTATGCACCTTCATTAGTGCCTCCAGAAGCGAATAAGGGCGTTCGAGTTTGAGCCACGCAACGATGCAGCGGCGTTACGGCTGTGTGAAATCTCCGCTACTTCCGGTGTGACTGTAGAGCGCGGCGGGAAGCTGGCAGCGCGCGATCATGCGGCGCAGATTGGACGCGCGGGGATCGGCACTCGCAGTCAGAAAGAAAACGGGCGCCCAGGAAAGCAGCGCCCGCTGTTGATTGAGCCATCTTTTGCCGGCAGGTTACTTGAGTTGAACCGCCGGGAGAACGCTGGTTCCCTCCACACGAACGGCAAGCAGGGCCGAGGGATCCAGACCCAGAGCCTTGAGGATCGTAGGCGCGACCTGCACAGTCCCCACTCCTTCCCGCACAGTCTTGGCCTGGAAGCTTGAATGGGAAAGCAGCAGAATGACATTCGTGTCGTCATGCGCGAACCCGCCGTGCTCGGCCAGTTTCGCGGTGCTGCCGGAGTAAGTGACGCCGACGTTCGGGGTCACGATAATGTCCGGCGTGCGTGGATCCACGGCCGGATCGTTGTAGTTAATGGAAAGCGCCGGGCCATAGTAAATCTGGCCGAGTTCGATTCCGGCGGCGGAGGCGTTCTCTTCGAGAATTTTGACGCTCGCCAGAGTATCGGACGAGTTGTTCAGCCAGATCAGCGAGACGTCGTCTTCGGTCGGTCCAATGCCGGTGGGGTTGTTGGTGGATTCAGAGAAGGGAATGTATCCAGCATTGGAAAGCAGAGTGACGGGTGAAGTGCCATTGCTGAGTTGCGAGACGTAGCGGCTCGGATCGATGGGCGACTGGCCGTGCTTTGCGGTGATCACGATCAAGGTCGAATCGTAAAGTCCCCTCGCCTTCAGCTCTTTGACCCAAGCCCCAATGGAGGCGTCCACGAACTTGAACTCACTTAGCAGCGCCGCCGTGGGTGTACCTGCGGCGTCCAAATATCCGCCAGTCACGTTGTTGCTGTGCTCAATGAGCTTCTGGCCCACGCTCAGCGCCTGAAAATTCATGCCCAAGATCGTGGGAACTTCGGTCTGCTTCGTTCCCAAGTGGTTCTTCCCCTCGATCTCATTGAGGACCGCGTTGACCTTCAGGGTGTCGTAGCATTGAATGTTCTGGAAACTGTTCGTCCAGGCTGTCAGGTCCGAGCTTGGGTCGGGGATTGACTCGCAGGATAGTCCGGTTGGCGTTTTGACGCCGGGCAGGGCGATCACGCTCGAGTTAATTTCCGGACCGTAGAAATCGTCAAGCGCACTGGGGCCGAGGCCCGAGGCGACCGAGATGTAGGCGGGGTGCTTATCGGACCATGCCGTATATCCGCCCGCCTGGTGAATGACGCTGAAAATGCTGTTCGCGCGGACGAATTCCCATGGATAAACAGGCTTGCACCCATTGCTTGGGTCGCGTATCAGCCTCTGCGGGTTGATGGACGCAAGGCCGCCATCCGTCAGCGCCGCGCCGGGCGCGCCGCCGTTCAGCTTGGTTTGGTCGATGTCAATGCCTTCTTCATACTCGGATGTGGTGCCGGTTGCAGCCGCGCCAGGCGTGCACGGGCCAGCGCCGAGGCCGTTGCCGGTGGTGACAGCCGGGGCGTCAAAATTCCGGGAATAAGCGACGTCATAGTACACGCCGGTGAGGGCGGGGCTTCCGCCGGTGACGATCGCGGTCAGGCCTGGAAAGGAATCCGAGGTTGTTGACGTGCTGGCGGCTACGTAATTGATACCCGTCTTGGCGAGAGCAGCAAGTTCCGGGCAAAAGGGTTCTCCATTGTTGATCGTGCTGATGCCGTTCGCACAGTTCGCGAGATCAACGGCGTGCATGCCGTCAACGCTAACCAGCAGCACTCGTTTGATGTGATCTCTTTCGGAGTTACCGTCTTGGTTGTTTGTTTGTGAGCTATCGTCTTGGGCGATTGCGCTGCCTACCGAGCAGGCGAGTGCGAGGACCAGACCGAGGAAAGGTACAGCAACTGTCCTTTTCATTGTTACCTCCAAGGACGAGAGCCTAGGGAGTTTCTGCATTGCATGTGTTAGCACCACGTAAAAATCCGTTAAGGATTGTTCCCGATGTCAAAAGTTTCCACGACAAATGCAGGCATCCAGTAAGCATCGGCAGCTTCTAGGTCGCTACACGGATGCCAGAAAAAAAAGACTTACGCGTCGGCCGGTGGCCCGGCGGGTGGTACCACTCACGTCTCGGGATACGCGGGCGACCCCTTACCTTATTCTTCCTCGAAAGGCTTGGGCGGGAGCAGAAACTGCATGCCGAAGTAACCTACGAAGCGGGGTTGTTCGTTGCTCGAGGGCTGTACGCTGCGGCCGGCCATCAGCAACAGGATAAAGGGAGGATGAATTTTGTAGCGCAGGCCGCCTTCGATCGTTTGCTGGCCGGCGGACGGATGGAAAGTTCCCAATGCGTAAAATTCCGCATCAAGTTCAAGATTTTTCGTGAGGTCATGCCCGACCACAGCGCCGGCGAGCCAACCATCGTTTCCTGTGTGAACGTAGTTGTAGCCGGCTTCCCAGTTCAAATTGACGGGCCCAAGCTTTTTCGTAAACTCCAGGGGAAAAATCACGCTGGCGCTGCGCGGAGTGATGCCGCGCGCCGCGGAGTTGTTCGGATTGTTGAGCGAAACCTGGGGAAAAACGGAAATGGCAAAACCTGAATCTTCGTTGTCGTAAAAGCGCCATTTGACGCCCAGCTGATCTTGGCCGAGCCCGTATTTCGGGCTGCTCGAAGGACTGACTACGCGCAGCCAAGCATTTTCGAAGGTGAGCTGGATGCGATCGCCCAGGCCGTAATTGATATCCACGTCGGGCTGGTGCGTTATGGAATTGTTTGTGTACAGAAAGGGCATATATCCCAAGTTGATTTCCCAGTTGTGATTGCCGGGGGTGCCGGGATCGTTGGTGTAGTAGGGTGGACCTCCTTGGGCAAACGCTGCGGGGCAACCAAGCGCTAATCCCAGAAGCATAGAGAGCTTCCATGGCCTAAATCCACTGAATACCGCTGGTTTTCTCACGACTCTCCGTTCACATTGCGGTTCACTTCCGAAAGTTCGGCAATCGGCGCGCTCACCCAAGCCGTCCGCGCGCACAGCGCATCTTTCGCGCGAGCAGAAAGAATTGTAATCGTTGCTGCCTGATAGCTGACATTTAGCTTAGAGATACGCAGATAAACGCAGGATTAACGCGAAGGATTCGAGGAAGGCGCACTCTCGCTGGACACCGGAATCCGCAGGGTGAACTTGCTGCCCGTGGCGTCGGAGCGCGCAAGTTCAATACGGCCCAGGTGAGCTTCGGCGATCCAACGGGCGATCGAAAGACCCAGGCCTGCGCCTCCGTCTGTGCCAGTTCGCGAGCGCGCCCGGTCGGCGCGAAAAAATCTCTCGAAGACGCGGGATTGCATCTCCGCGGGAATGCCCGGGCCGCTGTCCGCTACGCTGAGTTCGTAGCCATCCGGCACGGAACCGCAAGTAACTGAAACATTGCCACCGGCAGGCGTATATTTGATCGCATTATCAAGAAGATTCAGAATCATCCGGCGCAGAAGATCTTCATCCGCGCGCACGGGCATTTCTTCCGGCGCCGCCACCGCCAAGCTGATGTTCTTGGCCTGAGCCAGGGCGCGCGTGGCGCGCACACAATCGGCCGCTAATTCATCCAGATAGAAGTCGCTCCGGGCCAGCCGGTACTCGCCGGCGTCAGCACGCGTCAGTGTGAACATGTCTTCCACGATGCGCGCGAGGCGTTGCGCCTCCTCATGCAGCACGGCGAGTGATTCGCGATACTCGTCGGGCGAGCGGGACAGTTGCGACAACGCCACTTCCGCTTCACCGCGAAGAATCGATACGGGGGTGCGCAGTTCATGCGAAGCATCCGAGATAAAACGTCGCTGGCGTTCGAAGGATCGGTCGAGGCGATCCAGCAGTTCGTTAAAGGTCCGGGCCAACCTGCCGAGCTCGTCGTTCGCGTTGCGCACCTCGAGCCGTTCGTGCAAATTGGCCGCGCCGATTCGTTCGGCTTGCTTGCCCATCGCGGCAACGGGAGCGAGGCTTCTGCGCGCGAGAAAGTAGCCGCCGCAGCCAGCGAGTAAGACGCCCAGCGGGATCAGCCACGCGAAGGCCACGCGAATTTGCTGCAACATTTCCTGCTGCGCATGGAGCGAGCGCAGAATCACGAGCAACCAATTCTGGCTATCTGCGGAAAAACGCCTGGAATATGCGCGAAAGCCGCCTTTCTCTCCGGCGATGCTCTGAAACCGCTGATCCGATTGCGAAGCGACTACCATGAAATTCTGGAAACTGCTGGAAGCCAGAGCGCGCGAGGCGAAGAAGTTTGCAGGTGCGCTGGCGGGCGTCAGGTCCGCCGAGCTCGCCGCGAATTTGCCTACGGCATCCACGATGAGGATGGTATCGCCGCGAACATGGTGCTCTAGCATCGCTTGTCGCGCGGCGGCCTGTAAGCCACCAGCTTTCTCCGGGTCCTTGAGTTCGTCCTGGAACGTCACCAGAAAGGAATTGGCAAGCTCCGTGAGGTCGGCGTCCGTGCGGCGATTCGCCGCTCTGGAAAAAAGGAAATAACTGGTCAGGCTGAACAGAAGCAGAAGCAGCGCCAACACGATCGAGTACCACAGAGTCAATCGCACGCGCAGCGTATCAAGCATGGTTCTTCTTACTCGCTGGATTCAATTTCTTCTTTGCTGCTCGCTGCTCATCGCGGTCCGCACGGTCGCTCGCGCGCGCATTTTCTGCCGCAGGTCCGAACAGATAGCCCGCGCCACGCCGCGTATGCAAGAGCGGCATTTTCGAATCCGCGTCAATCTTGCGCCGCAAGCGATTCACGTACACTTCAATCAAATTCGAAAACGGATCGAAGGTTTCGTCCCACACATGCTGGGCAATTGCCGCACGCCCCACCACGCGGCCGGCGTTGCGCGCCAGAAATTCCATTAACGCATATTCCTTGGCGGTGAGCGCGATGCGCCGGCCTCCGCGTGTTACCGTTTGTCCCGCGGTCTCCACCACCAGATCGGCAACGGTAATGTCTGGCGGACGAAGCTCGCCGGAACGCCGCAGCAACGCGCGCAGGCGTGCGAGCAATTCGCGAAAGGCGAAGGGTTTGGTAAGGTAATCATCCGCGCCCACATCCAGACCCGCGATGCGATCTTCAACGCCGTCCAGCGCGGTCAACATCAAGATGGGCACGCGATTTCCGGTGCTGCGGATTTGTTTGCACACCGCGAATCCATCACGGCCCGGAATCAGAACGTCCAGGATTATCAGGTCGTAGGTATTGATTTCCGCCTGATACAGCGCGTCGTCGCCGGTGGTCGCGGTATCCACCGCGTAGGCTTGTTCGCGCAATCCTTTCAGGACGAAGCGTAGAACCCCGGGATCATCTTCGACGAGCAGCAGCCGCATCGCGACATCATACTTCACTCCGCGGATTCTGTTTCCACGTCTGCGCTTAGCGGCGCGTCTCGGCATACTCTTTCAACCTTGCGGATTTATCCTGCGTTTAGCTTGCGTGTGCCATCGTCCTCACGCGAATCTGAGCAACTTCGTTTAGAATTCTTGGAGGTTCCTATGTCACAGAAAATCGTTGGCGCTACCTTCACGCTTCTTCTGCTTTTCTTTGTGGCTCCTGCCCATTTCCGCACTACCGCCCAAACCAGCGGCAGCTCCGGCTATCATCTAATCAAGAGAGTGAAGCTCGGCGGCGCGGGCGGCTGGGACTACCTCGAAGTAGATCCAGCCACGCATCGGCTGTTCATCAGTCGCGCCACTCACGTGATCGTGGTCGATCCCGATCAGGGAAAAGTCATCGGCGAGGTTCCCGATACCCAGGGCGTACACGGCATCGCCTTCGCCAATGAATTCAACAAGGGCTTCACCACCAATGGCCGCACTTCGAATTCCACGATCTTCGATCTCGCCTCGCTCAAGGCAATTGGCGACGCGCCGACCGAGAAAGGTCCCGACGGCTTAATTTACGATCCATTCAGCAAACGCGCATTTTCATTCAATGGAGAGGCGAACTCCAGCACCGCCATTGACGCCGCCTCCGGCAAAGTCGCCGGCAGCGTGGCTTTGGGCGGCGGCCCGGAATTCGCCGCTTCCGACAACAAGGGCAATATTTTCGTAAACCTCGAAGACAAGAGCGCGCTGGTAAAATTCGACGCCAAGACTCTCCAGGTCGAAAGTACCTGGCCGCTGGCGCCCTGCGAATCTCCCTCCGGACTCGCGATCGACGCCGCGCATGAAATCCTCGTCGTCGGCTGCCGCAACAAGCTAATGACCTTCGTGGACGGCAACTCCGGCAAGATCCTTGGCACCGTTCCCATCGGCCAGGGCGTGGACGCAAACCGTTTCGACCCCGTTACCGGTTACGCGTTCGCGTCCTGCGGCGATGGGACTCTCACCATCGCGCACGAAGACTCGCCTACGAACTTTACACTCGTGGAAACAATTCAGACACAGCGTGGCGCGCGCACCATGGCGCTCGATTACGCTACTCACACCGTTTATCTGGTAACTGCGGAATTGGGCTCTGCTCCACCCTCGACGCCGGAAAATCCGCACCCGCGTCCAACGATCGTCCCGGATACGTTTACGCTACTCGTTTACGGTAAGTGAGAGCTGATTGAGTTCGAATCAGGTTTGCACGGCTGGAAGCGGGCGACAGCTCAAGCAGCGCCTCGCTACCACGAGCGTTCTTCGTGGCTGTCGCTCAATGATTGGCGGTGGCGAGCTTCGTCCCGTGGCTTCTTTGGGCTCTACTTAGTCGGCGGCTCCACGTCCAAAGCATGTACGATCCACGGCACGATCACTTCCTTAAACATCACCGGATCCGGCCAGACGCCTTTCTGTCGCCCCAAGTGCCCGCCATGTGGATTAATCCACCCGGTTTTTGGCACATCGCCGGCGCTTAACAGGCGATAGGTATCGGAAATCGGAACCTGCGTATCGAGCACGCCAGACAAAATGAGCATCGGCGCGGTGGGTTTGCCTATGAGGCCCTGCGTCACGAGTGACATCTTGGGAAAAATTTCCAGAAGGTCGTCGAGATTGGTCACATTTTCGAATATGGACATCATCGCAGGCAACTGATCGAACAAATATTCGCGATTGCCCTGCAGGCCGTTGAGCACGAAATCTTTCTGAAACATGTCGTGAATCGGCGGCGATTGCACGCTGACGGCCTTCAAACGGCTTTTTTCCAGGATCGCCATCTTGGTGCCCCAGTAAGCACCCCAACTGACGCCATGGAATTCCACCCTGGATTTATCCACTTCCGGGCGGCTGTAAACGTAATCAATAACGCGTGACAGCATACGGTCCGCCGTAGGGCTGGCTTTGATGGGGGCTTGACCCGTGCCGGGACCATCCACGGCGATATATCCAATGCCGAAAGGCAAAACCGCGGAGAAACTTTCAGAAAGATCCTCTTTGCGGCTGTCGAGACCGTTGATTGCAATCACCATCGGCACAGGACCGGTTGCATTCTTGGGAAAGCGCAGATAGCCGATGATTTCTTTGCCTTCGAAGGGGATGTGCACGACCTCCATCGGCGGGTCCCAGAATTTCGTATGCTCGCGAAACGCTTCGAGAGCCTTCTCGTAAGAGCGCTGCTTGCCCGGAGAAGACGGAACTGGCCAGCGGCCGAATGAGTAAACGCGCCAGGCGCGAATGTAGTCCGCGTTGGCTTTGGCGGGATCGCTCTTTTCAAGCGACTTTGCTTCAGCCATCCACTTATCGCCGACGGCGATGAAAGCCGCGGCCCATTCGTCGCGGTCGCGCGTCTTGATCGAAGCAAACGCCTCGCGCAAGTCGTCGGGATTTTGTCCGATACATGGATACTGCCCGTTTTCGGCGCGGCTGATCGCTTCGGCCTTAATTTCTTCGATCGTGCGTTCCGGACGCAACTGCTGAGCGCGCATCGCCAATGCTATGGAGCAAAACGAAAATACCAATACCGCTGCATAAATTCTGGCGTAGAAGAAAGTATTTGTGCTTCGCATTAGAAAGGGCCCCCGTGTGGCTTCGTTGCTCGGCGCTGCAATCTTTGACTTGCTCGCCTCAGTCTCGAAATCGCGCCATTCAGCAGGAATTCGTTGCGATGGTCCAGAAAGTGACTGGGAGCCAAAAAGCACGGTGGCTCCCAGTTGCCGTGCATCCGATTAACGACTAGAAGAGCAGCTTCAATCCCAACTGAACGGCTCGACTGCCACCCGATCCAATCACGGGGTTGGAAGCCGCTACGTCGGGCGTAGCGCATCCGCAGCCGAATATTCCCCCGCCTCCCGTAGATGGATCGTTGTGGGCCCAACCGTTCTGGCCGCCAAAGGGATTGGCAAAATTCGGATGGTTAAGAATGTTGAAGAACTCCGCGCGAAATTGAGCGCCGAATCTCTCCTTGAATTTCCAGGTCTTCCCGACCGAGAAGTCCCAGTTGCGGAAGCCCGAATCGCGGAATTCATTCCGTCCGACTGTGCCAAAAGTCCCCAGCGCGGGAGGCAGCAGTATTGAATTGCCCTTCGTGAAACAGCCGAAAGCGCCCAGCGCTGTGCTATTCAAACCCGTCGGATTGCCGCCATCGAGACTGAGGGCCTGCGCAGCGCACGCCGGATTCGATTGACCCGGCGAGTACGGGATTGGTCCCGCGCCCGAAGTGAAATCCGAAGGGCTGCCGAAGAAATTCCAGCGATCATTCAGCGCGCCGCTGCCGCTGATATCGGTCCCCGCATCCATCACGCCCCAAGGCTGAGGACTGTATAGGCTGACGATGGAATTGAGCTCCCAACCCTTCAACATTTGCGCAAAGCCGTCACGGCCGGGAACCGCGTAAGTGATGGTCAACGTGCCGCGATGCCGGATGTCGAAATCGCTGCTGGCATATTCGCGTTCCGGATGCGTGCTGTCGGAAGGCAGGCCCAAGCCGGCGCCGAAATCCCAGTTCGCACCCACATCGTCTAGAGAATGGGAGTAGGTGTAACCGGCAACGAAAGTGAAGTGGTGATATTCGCGGCCCGTCAATGTCGCCTGCAAACCGTTGTAATTCGATTTGTAGTTGTTGCTCATCTGGTAGATGTTCTGCAGGAACGGGAAAGCAGCGTTGAATGGCCGAGCCGCCTGCTCCGCGTTTGGATCCGATGCGCAGTTATTGAACGCGGGAGCAGAAGCCTGGCAGTTCGCAATCGCCAAGGGCGTCCATCCGGAACCTTCGGCCGCCTGGTTGAGGTCGCGAATACCGATCAAGTCCGAACCGTGGTTGCCGACGTAGGCGACTTCCAGCGAGAGATTGTTGGTGATGGCGTGCTGCACGTTCAAATTCCAACTGAAAACGTAAGGCGTCTTGAGATTCGGATCGATGCCCATAATCGAGCAAGGGCTGCCCGCGTTGCACGTCAGGGGAGTGGTCGGAAAAACGGTTCCCGGCCCATTCCAGTTCAGGCCACCCGGCCCCGGGCTGAGGTTTACGGTTCCCACGGCAATTGTTCCGGTTCCCTGCGATCCTCCGGGACCGACGCCCATCGCGCCCGTGGGAATTGTGCTGATGCCGAGGGAATTGTTGAGGGCGAGGAAGGATTCCCAGTTGATCGTCTCGTAGATCATTCCGAAGGCGGACCGGATCACGGTTTTCCCAGTGCCGAACGGATCCCATGCGACGCCCAAACGAGGCGCAAAGTTGTTGTGATCGCCGTGATAGGGTGCGCCAATCTGTTGCCCCACTTGCTCCAGCCCAACCGTCGGACTGAAATTGCCCAGCAAGTTGTGGTCTTCCTTTACGACCGTGTTGATCTCGTAGCGTAGTCCCAAATTGAACGTGAGATTTTTGGTGGCGCGCCAGTCGTCCTGGATGAATCCGGCGTAACCCCAATTGTGGATGTGCCGGGTGGGATCGCCTACCAGCAACGTGGCGGAATCCGGAAAGCCTGCAAAGTAAGCTTCGAGCGATGTGGCTGTCGGAAACGGAAAGTCGGCAGGGTTAAATCCGAACTTAATTCTGCCGCGCGCGCCGCCGTATGCTCCACCGCTGAACGCATCGTGGTGAATTTCCCCTCCGAACTTGAGGGCGTGTTTGCCAATTACGCGCGAGATGTGATCAACGAATTGCACACGCGTATCCGGGCCTTGAACTTTCGGCCAGTTAAATCCCCCCAATTCTTGCGGGAAAATATAGAACGGCGCGATGTTGATGCGGGGCAATCCGCCATAAAGCGGGTTGGTCACGCCGGTGTCCAGGCCATAATCGCTTGCTGGCGTATCGTGGTCGTTGGTGAATGTCGGTTGGTACAGGCGGTTGTAACCGAAGCGGGCTTCGTTGACCCACTGTGAGTTCGGGACGTAGGTCCAGTTGACACCAGCCACTTGGGCCCTGGTATGGATTTGCGTCAGCCATTTGGTCTGGAGCTCGCTCGCATCGCTGACCGTTCCGTTGTTGTTCCCATAAAAATACCGGCCGCTGACGGTGTTTCGGTCGTTGACGTGGTAGTCCACCTTGCCTACGGCATTATCGGAGCTGACGCTGTTGGGAAGTCCGAAGTTGATCGTAGTGGTGCCCGCCGGATTGGTGCCAAGATTCGTGGGAAATCCGGTGCCATTGCAGGTGACCGGAGGGCCGAGCGTGCAGCCACCGATTTGCAGGCTGGCTGCGCTGACGGGAACTCCACCCGCCTGCAAGTCCTGGATCGCATTTACAAGACTGTTGTTACAGTCTCCCGATGCGATGAACGTGCAACCGGATCCTCCCGCAGGGGTCGCCAATCCAACGGTCGCGGGCGTCGAAATCGTACCTACGTTGCCTACGGTGTAGCGCTGGCCCTCATACCCGCCAAAGAAAAATATCTTGTCTCTCTTGATGGGCCCGCCGACCGTGCCGCCGAACTGTTCGAGATTCCTGGGCTGCTTGATCTGGTCGTCGGTATTGAAGTAGTTGCGGGCGTCCAGCGGCGTATCGCGTCCGAAAGCAAACGCGGTTCCGTGCACGGCGTTGGTTCCCGATTTCAATCCCACGTTCACGATCGCGCCGGGCTTCCAGCCGTATTCGGCCGGAGGATTTTCGATTAAGTTGAATTCCTGGATGGCGTCGATCGGGAGGATCGTTGCGGAGTCACCCGCGATGCCCGCACCGTTGATGATGCTCTGGCCTGAGAAAGGCTCGCTGTTGAACAGGCCATCCACCAAGTACACGTTATCCTCTGCTCGCAGGCCGTCGGTACTCGTCGTGGAAAATCCGCCGCCGGGGTAGCGCACCACGCCAGGGCGCAACTGCAAAAGATTTTCATAGTTGCGGCCGTCTAGAGGCAGGTCGTTGATTTCTCCGTTACTCAGCGTGCCGCCCAGCGTGGATGACGTCGTGTTCAGCAGCGGCACTTCTTCGGTCACCACCACCGTCTGGGTGGCATCGCCGGGCTGCAACACCACATCAATCCGCGCGTCGCTGGCGACCTCCAGTTGAATGTTGGTGCGTTCGAATCGCTTGAAGCCGGGCTTCGTGACGGTAACTTTATAGATCCCCGGTTCCAGGTTGGGAGCAACATACTCGCCCGCGCCATCCGTCTCCAGCGTGCGCGACACCCCGCGCTGCACATCCGTAATCTCCACCGCGGCGCCGATGATCCGCGCATCGCTCGGGTCGCTAACATCGCCCAGGATTCGACCCGTGGAAGATTGCGAGACAGCTGGTCCAGAGAGTAGTAGTGCTCCCAACCAGAAAATCAACGATAGGGCAACTCTTTCCCAAAACGAGCGTACGAGCGAGCCCCTCAGTAGCGATTGCATGTCCATTTTTTCCCCACCCCTGTGCCAAAAGGCGCTAGAACGCCCTATGTGGTATGACAGCCCTACCACTCAACGATTTCCCGTGTCAAGGTAATTTTTATCGAATCAATTCGGATTTGTGTGGTATGATGGCTATACCAAATGTCGCTCGGCGCTCAAACCTTGCTTATTTCGCCCTTTCCTCCCACTATTTTCGTGTTTTCATGCGAGTCTTCTCTTGACGCTGTGTCTTGCGCTTGTGCCCTACGAGTGACTCGGAGGAATGCGTGATGAGCATAGCTACCACGAATCCAGCCACCGGCGAAGTGCTGAAAACCTTCGAGCCGATCTCCGACGCGCAGCTGGAGCAGAAGCTCCAGCGCGCCGTTGAAGCCTTCAATTCATTCCGCAAGACGACCTTCGCCAGCCGGGCGGCTCTCATGGTAAAAGCCGCGGAAATACTGGAAGCTGACAAAGAAAAATTTGGCCGGATGATGACCACCGAAATGGGCAAGACCTATCGCTCGGCGGTGGATGAGGCCGCGAAGTGCGCTTGGGTGTGCCGCTACTACGCCGAGCATGCCGAGAAATTTCTCGCGGATGAAGCGGCGGACGTTCCGGGAAGCAAGAGCTTCGTGCGTTATCTTCCGCTGGGACCGATTCTGGCGGTGATGCCCTGGAATTTTCCTTTCTGGCAGGTTTTTCGTTTCATCGCCCCATCGCTGATGGCGGGAAACGTCGGATTGCTGAAACATGCGTCGAACGTACCGCAATCCGCGCTGATGATTGAAGAAATTCTCCTTCGGGCTGGATTTCCCGAAGGTGTTTTTCAGACCCTGCTGATCGGCTCGAATAAAGTCGCCAAGATTCTCGCCGATCCTCGGATCAAGGCTGCGACCCTCACGGGTAGCGAGGGCGCTGGTATCCAGGTAGGCATCGCCGCGGCGACGGATATCAAGAAAGTTGTTCTGGAACTGGGCGGCAGCGATCCATTTATTGTGATGAAGAGCGCCAACCTTGAACAGGCTGTTACCGTCGGCGTGAAGGCGCGCGTGCTCAATAACGGTCAGTCCTGCATCGCAGCTAAGCGATTCATCGTCGCCGAAGAAATCGCGGACGAGTTCGAGCGTCTGTTCGTGAAAAAAATGGAATCGCTAAGGGTCGGCGATCCCTTCGATGAGCATACCGACGTTGGTCCATTATCCTCGGCGGAAGCGTTGAAAGAGCTCGACGCGGACGTGCAAAAAACAATTCGAGCAGGAGCGCGGCTGCTGACCGGCGGCAAGCGGCTGAATCAGCCCGGTAACTACTACCTTCCGACGGTGTTGGCCGACATTCCCAAGGATTCCCCGGCGTCGTGCGGTGAATTGTTCGGCCCTGTCGCGTCCCTATTCCGCGCCAAGAATGCGGAAGACGCTATTCGGATCGCGAACAGCAGCCCGTTTGGGCTAGGCGCCAGCGCCTGGACCAACGACCCTGCCGAACGCGAGAAATTCATCAACGGCCTGGAATCCGGGATGGTTTTCATCAACCGCATGGTCGCATCGGACCCTCGCCTCCCATTCGGCGGGGTCAAACGTTCCGGCCACGGACGAGAACTGGCGATGTTTGGAATTCGCGAGTTCATGAATATAAAGACTGTTTCGATTGAAGGGGCCTGAGCGTTTGCCAGAACCAACGTAGCCGCACACTTTAGGCGCGGGCTAACCGGACAGATACTTGAGCCCTTTGATTTGCGCGAACCGCATGTGGTATGTCGGTCTGACCACGGAATGCCTGGTGGTCATGGGGCAGGAGGCTTTATGTACAAGGTAGTCCGGACGTCGCGCCTGTACGAACAGATCGTGCAGCAAATCGAGGATTCCATCACAAAAGGGACACTCAAGGCCGGCGACCAACTTCCCTCCGAACGCGAACTGGCTTTGAAATTCGGCGTAAGCCGCACCGCGGTGCGCGAAGCCGTGAAAGCTCTGCATGAGAAGGGCTTGGTGGAGGCATATTCGGGGCGCGGAACGTTCATCACCAACGGCACTTCGCAGGCGGTTCGGCAGTCCATCGATTTACTGATGCGCATGGACCAGCCTGGCGGTTCGGCGTATCTGGCTGAAGTGCGCCAAATCCTGGAGCCCGAAATTGCAGCGCTGGCCGCGACACGTATTCAGGAACCGCAACTGGTGCTGATGCGCGAAGCGTTCGCGGTGATGAACGAGGCGCTGAAAGATCCCGACGCCTACATCGAAGCAGATCTGGATTTTCATTTGGCGCTTGCCGAGGCCGCGGAAAATCCTCTGATTCTGTCGTTGCTCGATTCAATTGTGGGCTTGCTGCGCGAACAGCGCCTGCGAATATTTTTTGAAGATGGCGGACCGCAGCGCGGCCAGTACCATCACGCGCGGATTCTGGCGGCCATCGAACGGCGCGACGCGGAAGCCTCGCGCGGCGCGATGCGCGAGCATCTGCAGCAAGTCCGGGAAGATTCCCGCCCGCACCAGCATCGCGGCGCGGTTCCCCATTCAAATTTCTGACGACCGCGAGGGCGAGAATGGCCAATTTAGGTTTTGTCGGACTGGGTGTGATGGGCAGCGAGATGGTCAGCCGCCTGCTGAGCAAGGGCCATACCGTGACGGGCTACAACCGCACGCGCGCCAAGGCGCAGCGCTTGATTGATCGCGGAATGAAGTGGGGCGATTCGCCGCGCGCGGTGTGTGCCGCAGCAGACGTCACTTTCTCTATGGTCACCAACGAAAAAGCGCTGGCCGCGATCATGGAAGGCCCCGACGGAATCCTCAGTTCCGTTGCGCCGGGAAAATTTCTGATTGATATGAGCACGGTAAGCCCCCACTACAGCCGCAGTGTCGCTGCTAAGGCCCGCGAGAAGGGCGCCGACATGATTGACGCGCCGGTTTCGGGCAGCGTGATTACACTCCAGGAAGGCAAGCTGTCCGTGATGGTCGGCGGACGGCGCGAGACTTTCGATCGCCTGAAACCGATCCTGGACGACATCGGCCCGAAAGTGACTTACGTCGGGGACAACGGCCTGGCGCTTGCGATGAAAATCGCGACGAACCTGAGCCTCGCCGTGCAAATGATGGCGTTTTGCGAAGGCGTGTTGCTTGCGGAAAAAAGTGGCATCGCGCGCGCAGTCGCCGTCGATGTTCTGACCAACAGCGCCATCGCTTCACCGATGATCAAGTATCGCGGCCCGTTTGTGCTGACGATGCCGGCGGAAGCCTGGTTCGACGTGAATATGATGCAGAAGGACATGATGCTGGCGCTCGACATGGGCCGCGCGCTCGACGTTCCCTTGCCGACGACGGCCGTCTCCAACGAATTTCTCACCGCCGCACGAGGAATGGGTTTCGCGAAGCAGGATTTTGCGGTGGTTTTCGAAGTGCTGGCACGAATGTCTGGAGTGGCAAAATGACGACGGTTTCTGACCCGACAAAAACGAGCGCGGGCGTTGGCGTGGAAAAGTGGCTACGCATGTACCGCCAGATGATGGCCATCCGTCTGTTTGAAGAAAATGTGAATGAGTTGTACACGCGCGCGCTCATGCCTGGTTTGGCGCACCTCTACATCGGCGAAGAAGCGATCGCCGTCGGCGTTTGCGAGGCGCTGCGCCATGATGACTACGTGACCAGTACCCATCGCGGCCACGGCCACTGCCTCGCCAAAGGCGCGTCACCGAAATTGATGTTTGCGGAATTGCTGGGAAAAGAAGCCGGATATTGCCGCGGCAAAGGCGGCTCCATGCACATCGCTGATCCCGCCACCGGCAATCTGGGAGCGAACGCCATCGTCGCGGGCAGCGTGGGAATTGCCACCGGCGCCGCGCTCTCTGCCAAAACTCTGAAGACGGGACAAGTCGCCGTTTGCTTTTTCGGCGAAGGCGCGCTCGGCCAGGGTGTGCTGTACGAATGCATGAACCTGGCGCAGCTCTGGAAGCTGCCCGTCATTTATGTCTGCGAAAATAATATGTACACCGAATACACGCATTTTTCGGAAACCACGGCGGGAGATATTCCTGCCCGGGCCGCTGCCTTCGGAGTGCGCGCGGAAACCGTGGATGGCCAGGACGTGCGCGCAGTGCACGCCGTCACCACAGACATCGCCGAGCGCGCCCGCCGCGGCGAAGGCCCGGCGTTTCTTCTCTGCAATACTTACCGTTATCGCGGACATCACGTCGGCGATATCAATCGGGAATATTACCGCTCAAAAAAAGAAGAGCAGCAATGGCTGGCCGAGAGCGATCCGATTAAAAATTTCGCCGAGTGGCTGAAAAACCAAAAGCACGCCGACGCGGGCACTCTCAGCACGATCGATACTGAGCTACGAGCTGAAATGGATAAGGCCGTGAAATTCGCCGTTGGCGCGCCGTATCCCAACGCGGACGAAGTTGACCAGGACGTGTATGCCTGAACCCGGAGTTCGTGAAATAACTTTCGCCGAAGCTGTCCGCGAAGCGCTCGCGGAGGAAATGCGCCGCGATTCGCGTGTCTTCATCATGGGCGAAGACGTGGCCGAAGCCGGCACGCCGTTCAAAGTGCTTTCCGGCCTCGTCGAAGAATTCGGCACCTCGCGAGTAGTGGACACGCCAATTTCAGAAGCTGGCTTCACGGGCGTGGGAGTGGGCGCTGCAATGACCGGCCTGCGTCCCGTCGTGGATATCATGTTCGGCGATTTCATCACGCTGACTATGGACCAAATGGCCAATCAAGCTGCCAAAGTTCATTACATGTCCGGCGGAAAGTGGAAAGTTCCGATGGTGATGCGCACCACCCTCGGGGCCGCGCGGCGCTCCGCCGCGCAGCATTCGCAATCACTGCACGCCTGGTTCAGCCACATCCCGGGATTGAAAGTGGTGTTGCCTTCGACGCCCTACGACGCCAAGGGCCTGCTGAAAAGCGCGATCCGCGATGATAACCCGGTAATTTTTTTCGAAGACAAAATGAGCTTCAAGCTGAAGGGCCCGGTCCCTGAAGCGGAATACACCATTCCGCTCGGCGTGGCAGACGTAAAGCGCGTAGGCACCGATATCACGCTGGTGGGTACCAGCAGCATGGTGCAAGTTGCGCTCGAAGCTGCCGTAATGCTCGAGCAAGCTGGAATCAGCGCCGAAGTTGTGGATCCGCGAACCACCTGGCCGCTCGATGAACACGCGCTGATCGAGTCCGTGAAAAAAACATCGCGTGCAATCGTGATTGATGAAGGCTACGGCCGCTACGGCGTTGCCGCTGAAATCGCAGCCACGATTGCCGAAGGCGCCTTTCATTATCTTGACGGCCCGGTGAAACGCATGGGCGCGATGCACGTGCCCATCCCGTTCTCGCCGCCGCTCGAAGACCTGACCGTGCCCACCGGCAAAACAGTTTTCGACACAGCCATGAAACTTTGCGGCCGGTCTTGATTTCGTAGTTTCAGGAGGATGCCATGGCGTTACCAACGCATGGAACAATGGCGGTTGATTGGGAACAGCGCATTGACTTCGATCGGCTGCGCACGGAACGTTTGCAGCGCGTGAAGGATCTTCTCGCCAAATCGGAAATGGGCGCGATTTTGTGCTTTGACATGAACAACGTGCGTTACATCACTTCCACGCACATCGGTTCCTGGGCGCAGGACAAGATGAGCCGCTTCACGCTGCTCACGCGCAAGAGCGAGCCGATCCTGTGGGATTTTGGCTCCGCCGCCAAGCATCACCAGCTGCATTGTCCCTGGCTCGGCGAACGCTCGCGCGCCGGCATTCCTCTGCTGCGCGGCGCGATGTCGCCCGAAATGGGCCGCGCCGAAGACGTTGCAAAAAAATACGCATCGAACTCGAAGAGCTTGGCTTGCTGCACGAACCCCTCGGCGTTGACATCATCGAGCCGCCCATTCTTTTTGCGTTGCAGCGCGAAGGAATCAAGATTGTGGACGGCCAGCAGCTCATGTCCGACGCGCGCGTTATTAAGACCCGCGATGAAATCGCGTTGCTCAACACTTCCGCGATGATGGTGGATGCGGCCTACGATGAACTCTACCGCGCAATGAAGCCGGGCATGCGCGAAAACGAAGCCGTCGGCCTGGTCAGCAAGGTTCTCTACGACCTGGGCTCGGAATACGTTGAAGCTGTAAATGCGATTTCCGGCGAACGTTGCAATCCCCACCCGCACGTATTTTCAGATCGCGTGCTGCGTCCCGGCGATCCCGTGTATTACGACATCTTGCATTCCTACATGGGCTATCGCACCTGCTACTACCGCTGCTTCACTATTGGCTATGCATCGCACGCCATGATTGACGCCTACAAACGCTGCCGCGAATATCTGGATGCGGCGATTTCGCTGGTTCGTCCGGGCCGCACCACCGGCGAAATCGCGGCGCTCTGGCCGAAAGCGCAGGAATTTGGATTCCCCAACGAAGAAGCGGCGTTCGCTTTGCAGTACGGCCATGGCATCGGTCTGGCGATCTGGGAAAAGCCGGTCATCAGCCGCTTGGTTTCGCTCGATCATCCTTATGAAATCAAGCCCGGAATGGTTTTCGCTCTGGAAACTTTCTGGCCTTCCACCGATGGCTGGGCTGCCGCGCGCATCGAAGAAGAAATAGTGGTCACCGAAACCGGCCACGAAGTCATCACGCGTTTCCCCGCGGAGCAGTTGATGGTGGCGGGCGCGCATTATTTCACAGTGAATGGGCCTTTGTCTGCGACGCGCGAATCCGAAGCAGCGCCCAGCAAGCGCGTCAAGGAGATGGTCGAGGCCAGCGCAAAAATCGAGCGGGTAGGCGCTACGGATTAGGAACTGAATTTCTTCCCCGAGGAATCATGGCTATCAGTGTGGTGATGCCCGCGCTCGAACTGACTCAGGAAACTGGCAAACTTGTTTCCTGGCGCAAAAAAGAAGGCGAAGCCGTCGCCAAGGGCGAAACTTTGCTTGAAGTCGAGACGGACAAAGCCGTCGTCGAAGTAGAAGCGCTCGCCGATGGATATTTGGCTGGCGTGAAAGCAAAGGAAGGCGACGTCATCGCCGTGGGCCGCACGATTGCCTGGATTGTGGACAAGGGCGAGCCCGTTCCTGCGGACGAAGCGCCGGCTGCTGCGGTCCCCGGCGCAGCCATACCCGCGCCCAGCACCGCCGAATTGGCCGCGCCATCAGCCGATGCAGCGATTTCCGGCGCTAGGGTAAAGATTTCACCCAAAGCCCGTCGCCTCGCGAGCGAGCTTCACGTCAACCTCGACAACGTGCGCGGTTCAGGACCTGGCGGAGAAATTCTGGCATCGGACATCGAGGCCGCGGCAAAATCGCCGGCGCCAAGCGCTGCCGCGCCATCCATCGCCGCCAAACTCGAGACGCTCACGACGGTCGGCCGGTTGATGGCGGAGCGCACCACGCAAAGTTGGACCACCGTCCCGCATTTCTTCCTGATTCGCGAAGTAGAAGCCACAGCGCTCGATCAAGCGCGCGAAAGGCTGGCAACGTCCGCAGCGACAAGTTCCGGCGTCAAAATCACCCACACGGATTTGCTCACTGCGCTTGTCGCGCGAGTCTTGCTGCAACATCCGCGCCTGAACGCGAGTTGGACGCCCGATGGGATCCAGCTTCATCCTGCCGTGAACATCGCCATCGCGATCGCCGTAAACGACGGCGTAATCGCCGCAGTGATTCCGAACGCGCACCTCGCATCCATAGCCGAAATCGCGTTGCAGCGCCGCGATCTCGCCGAGCGCGCCAAATCCGGCAAATCGCGCCCGCAGGATTTCGCAGGCGCAACATTTACGATCAGCAACCTCGGCATGTTCCAGATCGATTCCTTCACTGCCATTATCCCGCCGCCGCAAGCCGCGATCCTGGCCGTCGGCGCGATAAACGATCGCGTCGTGGCCGTCAACGGCCAGCCCGCCGTCCGCAGCATGATGACGCTCACGCTTTCCTGCGATCATCGCGTCGTGGATGGCGCGCGCGGCGCGCAGTTCCTGATTGACCTGGCGCAAGCGATCGCGGAACCTCAGAAGTACTTGCGCTGACCATTCAAGACGTCGCAACCACGAAGCAGATTCCGCTTGAGATTCAATTTCCGAATAGCAGTATTTGAAACTTTCCGGACTCGTTCGAAGGCACCAGGAGTTCGTGCGTCTTGGAATTTAGTGCCATCGTCTTCGAGCCGGCGTGCCTCGGGATTCGTTGCACCGCGCTGTATGTGTCCGGAGAATCCTGATGGAACACGTCAATCGTTCCTTCTCCGGTGGAGTTGAAGATCAGGCCGGTGACGGGGTCGAACGCACTCGCGTCTACGTGGTCGCCGATGGGCAGAGTTGCGATAACGTTCCCGGTTGCCGAGTTGACGACCGCCATCACCTTGCTACGGCACCCGATGAAGAGCCGATGATTCACGCGATCGATCGACATGCTGGACGGGCGTTGGCAGGGCGCGA
>Ga0116135_1000253_pt1 | contig 29473 bp, 21 predicted proteins | sample June2015DPH_20_1_FD_89738 | JGI IMG/M metagenome (GOLD analysis project Ga0116135, IMG submission 89738) | Peatland microbial communities from SPRUCE experiment site at the Marcell Experimental Forest, Minnesota, USA - June2015DPH_20_10 | ecosystem: Environmental > Terrestrial > Soil > Wetlands... | reverse complement strand
TCGACTGAACTGCAAAGGCGGTCACACGCACAACAGCAGGACCAGCGAATACGATGAGCGCAAGAAGAACTGGCGGCGCTGCGAATGTCCGATTTTTGTTTCTGGAACGCTTGGCAAGGACTTCCGACGTCAAAAATTCGGGGAGATGGCGATGGGATGAAGCCAAGGCGGTCGCTGTCGAAGTGGAGAAAGCGGGCAAGTGGGAGGGAGATCGCATAACCGTGTCTCGATCGATCGAGCGATTAAAGCTTTCACGGCCGAGTTCGAAGAACACGCGGCACGTAACACCCAGAAGAAATACCGCATTCTGCTTGCAAAGCTAAAATCGTTCAGCCACGGTTCATTTGGGACGTGCGATCTTCCGCAAACCTGCCTCAAATTCTACGGACTCACCATACCGCTCGTATCAACTCGAGCTCCGCATCAACTTTTCTTCAAGGTAGTTGATACTAAACCGCCAGCGACGGGGGCTAGACTTGCCTTTTTGTCATTGATTAGTTGCATGCGGTAGGGGACCAAACCAGCAGCGCCAATTTGCAACGCAAAAGTTAGATCCGTGCCATTGAATCTCGCAACGCCTACATCGATCGTGCCGGCAGAGGTAGTTACCGCTCCTCTGATTTTGTGGCTCTTGTGGTCGACGAGCAGATCGATTTGAGTCAGACCGGCCGGCACCGGGCCCGGCACGACCGTAGGAATCCAGGTACCTTCAACTCTGGACGATTCTTTATCAACCAGGCCCTGGTAGAATTCCTGGAACGGCTTGCCGTAGGTATCCCCAGCTATTCTCCAAGCATCCATGAAGGGATCGCTAACCGCCCATTGACGGAACAGAGTCAACCAGCCAAAATTGGCGGGATGGTCGCGTTGCGTGGGATCGTCGAGCTGCAAATCCAGATAAACATTCTCCATCAGTTGCAGGAAGTCGGCACAAAGATAGCGGCCCTCACGCGTATTGGGAGCCGCGGGTGGAAATTGCAGCCACTTGTTGAAGAGCGTGTTGTCGAGGTACGACGTGTTTTGGCCCTTGGAGATTGCGTCGACCAACTTGGTATAGTCGTCCGCGTGCTTCGTAAAGGATTTTTGAATCGCGGGGCTGGGTGGATAGAGGACATCCCAGAGACGGCCGAACAAGTGGGCCTTATCTTTCTGGTACGACTCGGCGCTGGAATACCAGTCCTCGAGAAGCTTATCTGGCACGGCGAAAGCGGAGTTAAGAGCGAAAGTCGAGTTCACAATATGCAGGCCCAGCTTCCGGTAACTCTCGAATTGCGACTCATCAAACCATTGGTCAGCGGTGGATTGGTGGGGAAAGTCGGGGTGGACGCAATGGTATTGCAGGATGTCGGTAGCCTCGTTCCCGGTGAGCGAAGCTTTCAAGTATAGGAGATAGCCTGGATCAGCGTCTTCCGGGTAAGTAATTTTGCCCACCACGCAATGGGCTCGGCTGAAGCCGTCCTTCAAACGAATTTGTTCGACATCAATATCGATTTTGACATCGAAGTCAGTACGACACTTGCGGATGGCGTTGGCCAGCCCCCCGAACTGCAGGCCGCCGTCCTGTTCGCCATCGCAGGCGATGATGTAGCGGCAGCGGCGTTTGACAAGCTCGTAAATACCTAGGTTCTCGAAGTGGCCGCCGTCTGAAACATTCACATAAGCCCTGCTGGCGTTGGCGAGTCCAAAGAGCTCGGTGATCAGGTAGGTTAAGCCGAAAGTTGGTCCGGGATTGTCTGCTTTGCCATAACGCGCAGGATTGCCGAGCCACCACCCCAACCTCACGTTGAAGATCGTCATCAGGAACGCGACGGCCGGAGAAGTGTGGTAACCCGCGTTTGGATTGGCGGCGGCGCCTGAAATTCCCATGGCCGTGCCAATGTCGATGCCCCTTTCGTAGGCGAACGTTGCGGTGGGAGCGTATGCGTTCTTAGACACTTTGTAGTTTTCGGCTCCAGGATTATCGCTCTCATTCTCAATTTGAGGTTTGTCGTAGCCACAGTAGAGTGGAGTGAAGGCGAATGAAGCTGCTTTACGCTCTTGCCAGGCCAGCGGGGTTGCACCCGCCAAATTGAGAGCCCCATTGAGGATCGGATACGGCCCGCAATAATCTTCTTTCGCGAAGGCTATCTTCTGATCCTGGTCTGGACACGCGAATTTCGCAAGAGGAGTGTCATCCCGGGAGTCGAAGGCGGTGAATCGGTCGGGCTTGCGGCGAAACTCTCCGGTGACCGGGCGCGAGGCTCCCAGATAGCAGCGCACCAAGCGGTTTTTGTAGAAGTGATGCATGGAGAAATCATTAATATCCACGCGCCAGGAAAGCAGCAACCCGGCCGCTGTAACCAGCAGCAAGAGGGAACCCAGATTGTAAAAATCGAAGTCTCCGGGCGATAGCCTGCCAATTTGGACGCTGTTAAGATCGTCCGCGTATTTTTCGCTGCGAATTCGGAAGGTGCTGGCGGGTACCGGTTTCTCACCGACCGTGAGGGTTACTCGGTCGGGTGGTCCGGCGAGGGGGATTGTTCTAGGCTGTGTCCCGGCGCTAGCGGTTGACGATGCGAACGGATGAATTACGAGCTCATGAATTCCGAGTGCGATCAATGTCGCAAACCCCAGAATGAAAACAAAAGGAGCGATCTTGGTAATGGCGTCCAGACAAAGACCTTTCCAATCGATTCCCTCCGACGCTGAACCGCCTGTAGTCTTTTCGCTCTTTCCACCAAAAAGTCCTATGGCGGAAATTGCACCCCAAGCTCCGCCGAGGCTGAGTGACGTAGTTGAACCGGCCCAGTACAACACAAATGGACCGTAGATTGAGATTCCGGTGAGCAGCAGCCAGCCAAAGCTGTAGATCATCGTCCAAGCTCTCAGACGGCCCAACCACTCCCGCGAGGCGTCCGGCAGGTCATGGCCCATGAGACCGATCTGGAGGATCATTCCTAGAGCCAGAACCAGCAGCACAAGCGGCGGGCCTACACAGAGCCCGGCCCAGTGTAACCACCCCGGAAAAACCTGCTGCGCCTGCTGGACTAAAAGGGCCACACCGTGCAGCATTATGGCTGTGAGAAGGCCGGCGAGAATGGAAGCAAAAGCAGCCAGAGCGTAACCCAATGGGTAGAGCAGCCATTCGGGCCAGGATCGCTTGTTCTGCGTCACAAAACATCCTGAAAACCCTCCAGTCCATGCGAGCGCCGCGTATAGGACGGCCGAGATGATGGTGGGGACAAGCAGCCAGCTATGCAGAACGAGTGTCGGCACCCGTAACATCCACTCCGCCATCGCGGACGATCCGATCACCAGCGGCACGACGATGAGCAACTGAACACCCGACTGGGCCGCCATGCCTGGTTCCCCGCGACCGACCTGGAAGAGATTGGAGCCGATGCTTAGAGCAGCGCAGAGTAGGGAGATCCCGGCCACCCACGTGTCGACGCCGAACATCGCCGAATACTTCCCCTGCGACATCGGGAGCAGAAAATACCCGGCAAAACGCGGCAACAGAAGCAAGGCGGCAATGCCAGAGACTATGATGGCCAAGTTCAGCAGCGTGTTGCGCGACCAGATGGCCGCGAGCGTCCAAGTGTCCGCACTCAGTAACGAAGTATCTGGAGTTAAGTAATTGCTGTAGCGGCGCAAGTAACGTACAGGCCTGACATCATTGTCCGCGTCCGAAGCGAGGGCGGTTTCCACTTGAGCAAGTGCCGCCTTGGCATGGTGGGTATCCCTGGCGTCTTGGCGAATCCACGAAATCAGCCAGGAGCCTATATAACCTCCGCCGGAGACGGTGGACAAGTAATCGATATGCTTCAGTAATCCTCTGGCCGCTAGACCCTGCAATATGCCCAGGCTCAGCGTCGCGCTACGAATGCCCCCGCCAGAAATGGATAAGCCAACAAGATCCTGCTGGAGAGCATCCACAAAAGGAGGTTGATGTAGCGCCTGTTCCTTTTGCCCATAGATTAGACTCATTATCGGCGTTCGCCGGAGATATGAAATCACTCGACCGAGAAAGTGCAGGACTCTCATGGCGATCTTTGATTTTGGCGCGGTTTCAGGTGGTTGTTGGGTGCCCGCATTCATGGGCGCGGGGATAACTATGGCTGCCGGCTGTTGAACCGGGTACAGTTCCCGAGCCTCTCGCGCCGCTTTGATGGAGGCTAGTTCCTCCCTAAGTGCTGTGGCAAAGGAACGGGTTGTGTCGTTGAAAATAGACATGGCAGCTTTATCCCTGACCTGGAATGAACATTACATTCAGAACCCTCATCGATGCATTAGCGGACGGATTCGCCAACGTCGGCGAAGTCATCACAAGGTGCCGGGCAGGTGCCCGCAGCGAGAGGAGCACCTGTTTCAGTTCAGCTTTGGATTTCCACAAACGGCACGCTCCCTAGTAATCCAGCGGTACGGCGGCAAACGTTAGTTTTTCGCAGGCGGTTGCGGACGTGGCCAGACACCGTACCATGGCTTTGTTAAACATTCGAATCGGCGCTTGATTCAGGTCCTTCTGCGACAACGCCCTCCGGAAGCGGCAAGGTTTGGTTACATCCAGGCCGCTCGCCGCTTTTACATAGCTGCAGGGTCCATCTTCGCCATCCACCTGCAGGTCGAAAACGAATTTCAAGCCGTACGCGATGTCGGCAGCGGTGGGCACCACCACCGCGCTGAGCACCGCCGTGCTGCTATGAAATTCCTTCGCCGCCGATAAGGGGATGCCCAGTAGCGTGCCGACGTATGGAATCTCCACAAACGGTGGAAGCAGCGGGAATCGCGATTTGGACCGTTGCACGATCGCCGAAAAAGAAGAGACTTCGAACAGCTTCACCGATTCCACGCGCACGCGCGTCGCAGTGTCGTGGTTGGCAACCCGCGACGTATTGATGGAAGCGTTGCCCGTGCCTCCGCCGGTGTCGAGATAAGTGGGTGCGGCGGATTCGTCGGCATTCAGCGTAATTGCGATCTCAGCCGAAGATGCCGTGCTGAGACTCCTTGGTATGGCGTATAGCTGCATGGACCGGCCGATTTGGGCGTAGGTGGTTTGATAGTTGGAAAGCGCGCCCGCCAGCAGTTGCGCCCTGCTCAACGGGTTGGCGGAGAGAACCGCGCCCAGCAGCGGGCTGCCGCTTCCCCCGCTCGTGCTTCCGCCGCTCGCGCTGCCGCTTCCGGCCACGGAGTTCAACAGGGCGGTGAGCTGCGGCGCGGTGCTGGCGTTCAGAAAACTCTGCGAGGTTGCACCGGCCGAAGTCCACTGGCCGGAAATGGTGCGCACCGTGATGAGACCGTCGTTGAAAAATGAAGGCTTGTCGAGTCCGAACATTTTCTTTATGAAGAATCGATGGTCGTTGCCCGCATTAATGCGTTGCACGCGGTACTCCACGTCCGCCCGCACGAATATCTGAAATGCGGTCAGGTCGCGGTTGAATGCGTCGATAATGGGGCTCAGCGCCGAGTTCAGGGCATCCGCGCTCTGGCTAAGATCATAAGCGACGAATTCATGCGGATACTGCTGGCTCATCTTGTAATTGAACAGGAAGTCGGCAACCGCGGCACGCATTAACCCGTCGCCATAAGGTGGGTCCTCGTTCTCCCCTAGATACGTCTCAATCGCTTGTTCGAAGCACCTGAGTCGGACCCTCGGCTGGTGATCCGATGCGGACATCAGATCGCCTAGGATTCCCTCTTGGTCCTGGGTAGCGCAGGTAGCGTACGTAAGGTCGCTGGGTACGCTGGGTGCCGGAGGCTCGTCCCGTAGGCCCAGATTCTTCCAGATCGAATGGCATCTTGCTGCTGCGTCTTCCGATGAGTTAGCGCAACTCGCCTCTCTGGTTATTCCGGGCGTGGTGCCTTCCACTGCCGCGATTGCCCTCTTGGCGGCGCTGACCGGAGCGTCGGCTGCAATCAGTGTCAACAGCAGATCGGTCAACACCGGCTTCAACGGCCGAAACAGGCTGTTGTAACCGAGGCAGTAGCGGCCTTTCTCGCAGATTTCCAGATCGGTGCGTTTCCCAGGCGCCGCCGGGTCCGCCATCCACGCCTGGCTGCGATCCAGATAAGCCTGCGAGAGTTGTTGCGGAGTCTGGCCGGATTTGGCTGTGACGAATGTGTCCGCAATGAACCTGTCGGCGACGTAGTGGTAGAATGGCCGGTTGAAATAGGAAGTCGTAGCGATCTGCTTCTTGACATCCTTCCAGCCCGTCAGCACCACTTCCTCCAAGGCCCGGTTATATTCAGACACCAGATCCTTCACCATTCCCGCGAACGCGCCCATCGCCTGACCACTCGAAGACGAATTCTGCATCACCCAGGCGTTGATGATCATCTCCGGACGAGGCAGATCCAGCAACGCGAGTATTCTTTTTCGTTCTGCGATTTGTTCGTCATCGCCCGTGTTCGTGTCGGAAAACACCAACAGGTCCGGCGGCGTCTGTTCGCCACCGCCTGCTGATACGGCCAGCCAGTTCATACCCGGCGGAGGTTTCGGAGCCGGAGGCGCGGCGGGCGTGGCCGGAGTCGCGCTGCCGGCTGCCGCAGCAGCCGCGCCTGCTGCCGGGGATGGCGCAGGACTGCATGCCGAACTGTTACCAAACGCAAGTCCCGCAACAACGCAAGGCGTAGTGTCGGAGCTGATCTGGATAACGCTCCCCGGCGGTTGCGTTACCGAGATACTCGCATTGGAGGGCGCTCCCGCACCGCCGCTCGATGCTGGAGCGGGGCTGGCGCCTCCCGGAGTTGCAGCCGGGCTGCTCCCGCCAGCGGGCGCTGGGCTTGGACTGCTCGGCGTAGAACTGGGAGCGCCCGGTGAGGCAGCGGCCGGGGTTGAGCCACCTGTTGAGCCACCGGCCGCTGGGGTCGCCGCGCCGGCGGTAGCGGAAGGAGCGGGTCCCGGGCTTGGGCTGGGTGCCGCGGCGCCCCCCAAACCGCTGAATGCTGTCGCAACATCGTTCGAAGATAGGTAGAAAAGCTTTGTCATCAGCGGTTCCGACTGCAACTGCCACTGCATGCGCCGGATGTCGCCAAGGAACCCCTTCCATGTGTCGCAGTCCGGAGTAGTCGGCGCAGTCACGCGTATCGCACCGCTGCCCACGTCCTGCACCGTGAACTGGCTGTAATTCAACCCTGAAATTCGCGTGGCCAGATCGCCCAGTGCGGCGCCGTGTGGGACTATCAACTCCACGCTGAAGGGTTTGGCGGGCGCCGGAGTCAGGCCGAGGGACGCCGCGTCACGTCCCACGAGTGCGTCGATTTTGCCCTGAAATGAATCCAGAATCGCTTGTTCCTCGCGTTTCAGAGGCTCGCGGGTAGAATAAATCAGAATGGTATTGGCGCCTTGCGCAGCCAAAAGAAACGGGGTCGGGTTCCCTAACAGGCTGACGACGCCCGGCAAATCGATAGGTTTGCTTTGGGTAGCGACAGCCGGTCCCAAGACCGGGCAGCCCGCCGCTGCCACCTTATCCGCGTCGGCAACCACTTGCAGGATAAGATCCACGGGGGCAGCCGCTTCATAGGGCTGCCCGGCGTTCACGTTTGCCCGGATCACGATGGTGCCCGGGGCGTTGGCGCGATAACGCACGGTCCCGCTTCCTCCAATGGGCGTCGCATTTCCGGAAATTATCCGCTGAGCCACGGCCCGCCCGGAATCGGCGCTCGCGCTCACGAAGAAATGACTGCCCGATACAATCGGATAGCCGGGCGGCGAATCGCTTTTTGCCGCCGGATCGCTCACCAGTTTCAGATCGATGGTCTGTGCCTTCTTCCTGTCAGGGACAACTCTGGACGTCGGATCGCAGGATACCTTCTGTTCACCGTCGGGGACGGTTTCGCGGACGGTTAGAGTGCAGATTTCAGCAAGATACTTTCCGAATGGCCGAAGGTCGCGGGGAGGGCCGGCATCCGCGTCAACTTTGACGGTCGCCCGCTGAGCGAAACATAGCGTCCCCCCAAAAATAAGTGAGGCCGCCAAAAGGCTCCTGTGTAACATAAATGTCTCCAATCTGAAAAGCCGTTCCGTGAATGAATTTACGACTTCGGTGGATCGAACCGGTCGTCTACAATCTTGAACAGCCGCTTGGGGTTCTTATAGGCAGCCCGGAGGGTTTGCATCTCGTCAAGGGTAATCGTGCTCGTTCGATACGTGTTCAGCAGTTGGAAGAGCGCCAAAGCGTCGTATTGGGCCTGCGAGGATTTATGTACGTCGGAAAGAGCATCCAGCCGGCCCGTGTAGACTTTGGCAATGACGGCCTTGGCCTGTGTGAACAAAGTCTCGTCATCCGGCACTTTATAGCTTTTCGGAGTCGCGCTAGCCAGCCAATTGAGGAAATCAGGCTGCTCTTGTGCAACTTTGAAAAGTTCCTTGTGGCCCGCGTCGCCCTCCTGCAATTCCTGCAGCGCTTCCTTAGCGGCGCGTTCGGGATCTGGCGTGTATTGTGTATATAACCCTAGCGCCTTCAGGCAGTGAAGCGCATTTTTGGAGTCCTGCCATTCCAATCCGAGCGCTTCTGTTGTATCGGCTTTAATATTATCCTGCGCAAAGCTGAACCCAATCGATGCAGCAGTGCAAGCAACAATCGTCAGACAAGTACGGCGCATAACACTCCTCCCGGTTACGTGTACGGAAATGTATTCGATTGTAAGGCCAATAACGAGAGATTGCAAGAGCCTTCCAGCGCTTGACCGCGTCTCTACATTTCCTTCTCTAGACAATAAAGCGAGATTCGTATAAAAATGGGGACAAGCAATTGCTGAAAACAGGTCTTTGACAAACGGCCCCAATAGGGCACTTGCGCGAAACTCTTTTAGATCTGCATACGCGGCGAAACACGCCAGGGCGAATTCGGTGTCGCGACAAAGGGCCATTTGTGACGACATCGGCCTCCTTGCGCTAAGTGAGGCTGGTTTTTCCGATACCACGTCTTTACGCAACAGCATCGATCAAGAAGCTGTTTCTGCAGATTGTGAGGCGTTACTGCGGTCGCCTAAAGCCGGGGATGAGTTGGTTAAGTTGGACGCTGCGGATTGGACTGAGCGAACCTGTGCGTGCTGGATAGGGCTTCCGGAACGACCAATGAAAACTTGTTATCGAGGGCTCCCACTCACTCGATGAATGGTAATCCAACGTTCACGTGATCCGGTAAGTAAGCCGGATTCGCTCTCTTGATTACCTCACGATGTGGGGACACTTGAGCGACTTTGGGCCGTCTGGTCCTTCCTAAGAATCGACCACCTGTGCTGTGGAATAGCTATGCACGGGTTCGATCCCCGCCCGGCTCATGCGGTGACATTTAGTGCCGAAAGACCATCTGGCCGCCAAGAACCCTCTGGGCCAATATGGGCCAAGGAGGCTTGGCAAGAGTTGCAAGGCTCGCTGCTATGGCAACGAATAATCCGTGGGTTAAGGTAATATCAAGGCTCGCGATACTCCGAATCCCTCTCTCTCCTCCGTAACACGTCGCAAGTCAAAAAGTTGCCGAGTTCCTCACGCCACCGGAACCACATCCACACCCACGTGGAGAGTGTGCCGGGCACCTCCAAGGAGAGCACCGTGGATAGGACAGACATCGTTGTAGTCGCGCCCCCAAGCTAGATTCTGCGGCAGCTCGGCTTCCGGGCATTCGATCCAAGCTCCCCAAGTGGCATCTTCGAGCTTCATGGTGATTCCGCGGCTGGACATCGCAGGTGGCGGCATTACCGAGACGGTATAGTCGGCAAAACCTTATAGAGTACTTACCGCGTCACCGATGGGGCGCTCAGAACCGGCACCGCCGGCGACGTCCATAACCGCCCAAAGTGGCACTTTTTCTCGCCGCCGCCGGCCGCCGAGCGGCCAGGTTTACGCGAGGCGCTTTGGATGGCTGAGGGAAGCTTACCGACGAATCGGATACAAGCCCCATCGGGATCTTTCGTGGGTGGAACGCGATTACCATCGGTAGCGATCCGGAGCGAATTTATCGAGCGTGTGATTGTAACACTCAAGACCTCTGGAGCTGCCTTGCGGCAAGACGGACCACGGCACCATTTGACCATTAACGACAATTTGAACGTGCGACTCTCGATAGTCCGTTGCTGCGCCAGCAAACGGTGTAACACTTGAAAGTTTCAGTTCCACTCGTCCTTCAACTCAGATGTAACGGTTTGTGCGCGCCTGGCACGGCAATACAACAATTCTCGACTCGACTACTTGGTATTCCGCAAAGTCCAGAAATGCCATGCCAGATTACCGTCTCGACGCTGCCTCCCCCGCCATCCGGGGTAGATTGGTTTTCCGATCTCGCTTTTCTTAGAGATCTCGCGCAATGGGGACGACGGCCAGGGCGACGCTGAAAGCAGTTTCAACTATTGAGGCGGGTGGCACACCTTGCATGGTGTGTACCCGTTCGCCCTGGCCTCCTTCAAAGTTGTCTTGATTTGCTCCGCATTCGGTATCGCATCCGTCCTTTTCCACTCTTCGTAATGTAGACAGTGGTGGACAGCGGATCTTGGGCAACTTGAATAGCCGGGTGCTGGCCAACGATGCGTTGGAATGGCGCGACGAACGCCAAGGGCCGCAACAAAACGAAAAATCAAATGAGATTCTTCACGGCGGTCTCCATTCGTGGCGAGTGTTGGCCGATCCGCAAGAATTCACTCTTCTCGCCTTGCGTGGAAATCGGCCCAGAAGCTATAATCTTCTTCAGCCCAGAACACACTCTGTGTTTTTGCTATGCGAGCAGAATTCGCTACCGCAAGCGTTTCAGTTATCTCTCGGTAACTCTGCCATTTGCCGAGCAGGTCCTCTCCGAACGGACCTGAACTGCCCTGCGGAAATATCCAGCCGTGTCGGGAACGAGTGCGGTTAACCCGGCGCTCAAGCCAACGCCTCATGCCGGCCCTTCTAGCAACGCGTAATAACAGATTCCTACTCAGCAGGACTCTTTGCGCCCTCTCGTATGCCCGCTCCTCGGGGGTCGCAGGGTATTGCAAGGCGAGATAGTTAGCCTGACTGATCAGCTTGAAGCCCGTATATCCAAGATCGTTTAGTAAGGTCAAAGAATCGGTAGCCCAAGTGTCTGTTTTCTCAAACGAAACATACTTTGGCAAGTCGGAGGCGGGCAAGTCCCGTAAGCAGCAAATTTCGTTTCCTTCAATATCCAACTTAAGATAATAAGGATTTCCGAACTCTCTAAGGATCGATTGGAAGCGGCGGCAGCAAACGGTGATTTGGTGATGATTGGAGTTGTCTCGGGAAGCGATGCACCGATCAAATGAACTCCATTCCGGGTGCTCATCGCAGATCCAGAAAGGGCACGTACCCTCGCTGTCGGATACGCCAATGTTCAGGATGGATAACATCCCGGCTCCGATCTCTCGTTTGAAACGTCGTAAGCATTGTTCGACGAAGACAGGATTCGCCTCGATTGCTAGTACTCGGAATCCCCGACTGAGATAGTACGCAGTGTCATCGCCGTTATTCATTCCGACATCGTAGATAAGGTTTGCTTCCATCGCTAGAAGAATCTTCCTGAAGGTCTTACGCTTGCGAACAACTCTGGGCTGCCATATCTCGCGGTGAGCCCGAAGCATAACATTGTCCTATCATATAGCTTTGGAAACGTTTTAGGGCGGGTGTGGTAGTGCGCTACTTTTGTGGTAGTGCGCTACTTTTGGCGCACTAACGCGGGTGTAAACGTGCTTCTTGGGGGGAGCCCCTTGCGGTATCCATTTCAGTCGCCTGTACTACGGGATTGTTGATATACTTCGGGAGCGTGCTTCGATCAAATCTGGCATAGATAGACGATGGGTCTTCTGATATTTGCTGCGGCTTCTGCTCTGGCGTTTGCCGATGTAGCTCCTGGAACCCTCGTGAGGACCGGAGATCCGACTGCTGATAGTCTCTCTCCGCTTTACAGCGCTCTTTCGCCGGTAACTCGCCACCCACGACGCGCTACATAGTCGCGCAACTCGCGGACTTGCATCTCACAATTCTGGTCCTGGGTGGAAACACGGGCGTATATTGCCGCCGAAAGAGGGGCCTCCTCATTGGAAGCCCCGTTCTCTAGAAGACGCGGTGTCATGCCGCCCTGCCTGCTTTCAGGATCGCGTCAGCCGTGCCAAAAATGCGCTGTGCGGAACGCTCGGGTACCTCGTGGCCCTTGTACCAGGACTGGATATAGCCGCGGGATTCCCCCGCACCCGGAAGACCTAGAGACTCGCAGCACAGGAGCGCCACACACTCCGCTTCAAGCTTTCGAATGTCTCGTGGCGCGCGGCCGGTCGAATCGCTATTGACCATTTACAATTTCTGGCGTATCGCAAAATCAACATGGCGGCCAAGAACCCTCTGGGCCAATATGGGCCAAGGAGGCTTGGCAAGAGTGGCAAGGCTCGCTGCTATGGCAACCAATAATCCGTAGGTTAAGGTAATATCAAGGCTCGCGATACTCCGAATCCCTCTCTCTCCGCCATAACACGTCGCAAGTCCAGAAGTTGACGAGTTCCTCACGCCACCGGAACCACATCCACACCCACGTGGAGAGTGTGCCGGGCACCTCCAAGGAGAACACCGTGGATAGGACAGACATCGTTGTAGTCGCGCCCCCAAGCTAGAGTGACGTGGCCGTCCGTTGGCACGCAATCGTTGGTAGGGTCGAAGTCCACCCATCCCGCGTCCGGGCACCATGCCGAACACCAGGCGTGCGAGGCGTCGGCGCCCTCCAAACGCGCGCAGCCCGGTGCGGGTATGGTTCGCAGGTAGCCGCTTACATAACGCGCCGGAAGACCCAGTGACCGCAGGCAGGCGATCTCCAGATGAGCGAAGTCCTGACAGACGCCGCGGCGCTTTTCGAAGAATGTCTCCACTGGAGTGGTGACCTCCGTGGCTTTGGTATCGAAGCGGAAATCCTGGTAGATCCTTCGCGTGAGATCGCGAACCGCCTCAAGTAATGGACGTCCCGGAAGAAACGAATCGCGCGCATAGCCGGCCAGTTCCGGATTTGCGCTCACCCGTTCGGAATCGAAAACGAATTGGTAGGCGTCGAGTACATCCACGCTGCAGTGGCCTTGGAGCGACCCCGGCACTGTCTCCCAGCGGGGAGATCGTGAAAAATCGCGCGCGCCGGCGTTCTGAACTTCCAGCTCGCTCGACGCCTCCACGGTCAGGCGGCCATGTGGCTCCCGCAATGTAAAGAAAGTCAGAACGTTACCGAAAAAGTCTGTACGCGTGGTAAAGCTTTGAGGCGACGGAGCAATGGCGATCCGGCTTCCACTACAACGCTGTCGTGTGAGATCGCGGGGCGTCAGACGCAAGACGTGATGCGAAACCGAGACCGGGTCCTCATAGTCGTATACGGTGATGTGCCGGACTCGATAAATCAAGTGGCGCGCTCCAATTCCTCCGCGTGACTGAAATAAGCATGCGTGATCGCATCCGAGAATGTGGGTAACTCGCCTTCCATTCGGCTAAGAAGTTCGTCGAGCAGCACGCGGACCCCGTTTCTGTCCGGAGCACAGAGCTTGCCGATATCGGCCGAAAACAGGTTGGACGCCGCTTCCTCCAAACGTTTCTGTTTGGAACCTGGCCATCCGGATCCGGAAGGCATCCTCGCGAGAGACCGGCAATGCTCCCTGAGATCCTTCACTTGGAAGGCCAGTGAGCGCGGATTGGCCTTGTCGTTCATAAGCAGGTCCAGCGCCGGGGCGGCCTGCAAGGTAGTGAAATAGCGCGCGCGGTAAGTCATCGAACTGTCGGCGACCTCGAGTAGCATTTCAAGCGCGGGCCACGTTTCCAGGCGCAGCGGCACGATGATCGCGCGGAAAAGCTTCACTAGATGTACGGAGCGCTCAATGCGTCTTCCTATGTTGAGGAAGCGCCATCCCGGGCCCCGGGTCATGTTTTCCATTTCGATCCCGCGCAACGCCGCCAGGGTGCCGATGCAGTGATTGAGCGCAGCCAGCGCGTCGCCGGCCGGGATATATCCCCAGGCAGAGGTGCCCGGAGCACGAGCCAGGGCGCCAAATTGGCTCACTATGCGAAGCAGATCGCTCGAAAGGCGATCGCGCACATGCGCCGCCGCGCGTCCAGCCCTATTCAGCATCCTGTTCAGACTGTCGCTACGTTGGTCGTCGAAAATCTGCGAGAGAATCCCTTGCTCAAATTCCTGCGATTCGTCAAGATGCCCTTGTGCATCAGCTGTCGCGAGCGAGGAGTCGGGAGTCTCCACCGAATCGCGTAGCTGGATCAAAGACTCCCACTCCCATTGTTCCCGTCCGCCCGACTCCCCAGTCAGCCGGACCAGAATGCAGCGCAGTACACGGGCCAGATGCTCGCATCGTTCGGCGTAGCGGCCTAGCCAGAAGATGTGGTCGGCTGCGCGGCTGGGAAGATCGCTGGTTTGGCCGTGATTCAGAGCAACCGGCAGATCGCGCGGCCCTAGTAGAGAGGAACTGCCAATTGGCCTGTTCGAAAGAACCCAGGTGTCCTTGCTTCCGCCGCCGCGCTGCATGGAGACCACCGGCGTGTCGAGTGAGGACGACACGCGCGCGAGTCCGCCGGGCATCACCACCCACGAATTTCCTGAGGCCGCCAGATACACGCGCAATACTACTCTACGGGGGGAGAGGGTTTTCTCTGACCAGACGGGAATCGTTGACAGGTGCAGCAACTCCTGTCCGACAAATTCATGCGGACGCTCTCGGACGCGCTCCAGCAAGAGCGAGCGTTCGCCCGTGGCCAGCCTTCCTCCGAAAACCGGCTCCATGCCTTTGGATGGGAATGCGGGCTTGATCACCAGGAAATTCAGGTTTTCGCGTACGTACTCGAACGCCTCGGCTTGTCCACACCACCACGTGGCCACGGCCGGGAGCTTCAATGGTTCTCCCAGCATTCGCTGGCTGAGCCCCGGAAGAAACGGCATGAATGCAGTGGTTTCAATTAAGCCGCTGCCCAAGGCATTGGCCACCGCGACGTTGCCGGCTCGCACGGCTTCCACTAGGCCGGCCACACCCAGGAAAGAATCGGAGCGCAGCTCAATAGGATCGCAAAAGCTGTCGTCCACGCGCCGCAAGATCACATCCACGGGTTTAAGCCCTTCGAGCGTCTTGAGGAAAACCCGGGAGTCGCGCACTGTCAGGTCACTGCCCTGAACCAGGAGCAGACCGAGGTAACGGGCCAGATAAGAGTGCTCGAAATAAGTCTCGTTATACGGTCCGGGAGTGAGCAGGACCATCCGCGGATGGGCACGGGGCGATGGCGACAGGCGCAGCAGCGTCTCTCGAAAAGAACGAAAAAATGATGCCAGCGGTTTTACCCGGAACTCGCGGAACAAGTCCGGAAGCGTTTCCGCCAGCACGTTGCGATTTTCGAGCGCATAACCGGCGCCCGAAGGCGCCTGGGTTCGGTCCGAGAGCACCCACCATTGCCCATCGGGCGAGCGTGCCAGGTCTACCGCAAGCAGGTGCAGATACGTATCGCCTGACACAGGCAAATCGTGACAGGGCCGCCAAAACGCCGGGTTCGCGAATACCAGAGCGGGCGGAATGTGACCTCCGCGAAGCAATTGCTGCGGACCGTAAAGATCCGCCAATATCTGGTTCAACAGGCGGGCGCGCTGGATCAGGCCGTCTTCCAGTTGTGCCCATTCGGCCGGGGGAATAACCAGCGGAATGGCATCCAGGCTCCAGGGACGGTCCGCGCCCAGGGGATCGCCATAGACGTTGTAGGTTACGCCGTTCTCTCGAATTCGCTGCCTCGCCGTCCGCCAGCGATGGGCCAGTTCCTCCTTGCCGAGCGCGGTTAGCGAGCTGATGAACGTGTCCCAATGAGGACGAAGAACGCCGCCTGAGTCGGACATCTCGTCATAAACGCCTGCTGTCTGGGGATAACCAGCGGCGAAGAGCGGCGCCTCGATACTCTGCGCGGAAATCTTCATGGGGACGCCGCTTTAACCGCCTCGGTGGACTGCGGCTGCGACATCCGGCGCAAATCTAAAGTCAGTGGAAACTCCGGATTCCGTTCCTCGTCCGGGACCGCGATAGTTCCCGGCGTGTGTCCGATGTCGCGGAACCGGGCCAAACGGCGGCTCTCCGCCTCGGAGGCATTGACGGGGAACGTCTCGTGGGCTCGGCCGCCAGGATGCGTCACGTGATATTCACAGCCTCCGATGGCCCGGCCCGACCAGGTGTCCACGATATCAAACACCAGGGGCGTATGCACCGGGATGTTCGGATGCAGGCAGGACGGCGGCTGCCAAGCGCGATATCGCACGCCCGCCACGAACTCGCCCCGCTCCCCGGTTGCGTGGAGAGGCACACGTCGGCCGTTGCACAGGACCACGTAGCGCGAATCAGTTACTCCGGTTATCTTCACCTGCAACCGTTCCACTGACGAGTCTACATTGCGTACCGTGGCGCTGCCGGACGTTTCCTCGCCCAAGACGTGCCACGGTTCCAGCGCGTGCCGCAGCTCCAGGCGCATCCCCCTTCGGGTTATTGAGCCGATCAGCGGAAATCGAAACTCGAAGTGCGGAGCGAACCAATCCTTCTCGAATGCGTAACCAGCTTCGCGCAGATCGGCTACTACGTCCTCCCAATCGAGTTGAACGAAATGAGGAAGCAGAAAGCGGTCATGCAGAGTCGTTCCCCACCAAACCAGTTTGCGGCGGTACGGATTCCGCCAGAAGTGTGCGATCAGCGCCCGCACCAGCAGTTGTTGCGTGAGACTCATGCGTGCGTGCGGAGGCATCTCGAACGCGCGTAACTCCACCAGACCCAGCCGCAATGCGGCGGATTCCGGCGAGTAGAGCTTGTCAATACAGAACTCAGCGCGATGCGTGTTGCCGGTCAAATCGGTCAGAAGATGACGGAAGACGCGATCCACCAACCAGGGAGGCACTGCGGGCGCACCTTTGTCCGGGATCTGGTCGAAGGCGATTTCGAGCTCGTAGATGGAATCCGTGCGTGCCTCGTCCACCCGCGGATGCTGGCTGGTGGGACCGATGAACATCCCCGAGAGCAAATACGACAGCGAAGGATGATTATGCCAATAACCGACCAAACTCCGCAGCAAATCGGGGCGGCGCAGGAATGGGCTATCCTCGGCAGTCGGCCCGCCGATTACGACGTGGTTGCCCCCACCGGTCCCGGTATGTTGGCCGTCTAGCATGAACTTCTCGGTACCCAGCCTGGTCTGGCGTGCGAGATCGTAGAGCGCGGTGGTGTTTCGAACCAGTTCGTCCCACGACGCCACCGGCTGGACGTTCACTTCGATGACGCCTGGATCCGGCGTAACCTTCAATACGGCAATGCGCGGATCGGAGGGCGGCGCGTAGCCTTCCAACAGCACGGGCATTTTGAGATGGGCGGCGGTGTCTTCGATCGCCGCGACAAGATCGAGATAATCCGCCAGATATTCAACCGGCGGCATGAACACAAACAGCTTCCCTTCGCGCGGTTCAATGCACAGGGCCGGACGTGAAATCCATGCCGCCGATTCCCCCTTCTCCGGCGGCTTCGCGTGGTCCGCGGGAGGTTCCGCATCATCCGTGAAAGTGGGCTCGCTGAACAGGTAACGCTTGCGTTCCGGTTTTGCGGGCAGGCTCGATCGCCTCTCGAACGGATCGGGTTCGTAGCTATAGGCAACATCTTCCGGCTTGGTCCAGGGAAGAGATTCGAACGGCAATCGATACCCCACCGGCGAATCGCCCGGGATGAGAAACATTTGCTTCGATGCTAGAAACCAGGGCTGGCTAGTCCAGCGCGGGCTGCCTGACCGGGTTGGAATCCGCCGCAGAGGGAGCACGTAGCCGACCGCTTTTTGCAAACCCTGTTCGAAAAGGCGCGCGACGCGGCGGCGCTCGATGGGATCTTCCAGCTTGGGGTCGAGCGGATCGACATTGACCGGGAGCCGGCGCTCCTTCCAGAGATAATAGAAGACGTCTTCATAGGCAGCGATGGTGAACGAGACGTCCACTTGAAGACGGCGCGACAACGCGGTTAGAAATTTCAATGCGTCTTCGCTCGAGTAACCGTAATCCTCGCCGCTCTCGCCGATAAGCCCGGCATCCTCCCAAATAGCCACTCCGTCTTTGCGCCAGTAGCAGCCAAATGCCCAGCGCGGCAGCGGCTCACCGGGGTACCACTTTCCTTGCCCAAAATGCAGCAGGGCATGGGGTGCGAAATGATCGCGCAGCCTGCCCAGCAGTTCCACGGCTTGCCGGCGTTTGGCCGGGCCTAGCGCCGCAGTGGTCCACTCGGCTCCGTCGGGGTCATCTAGCGAAATGAAAGTCGGCTCGCCACCCATGGTCAGCCGCACATCGCCGGTTTTCAGATCGCCGTCCACCAAATGGCCCAGCGTTTCGATTTCGCGCCACTGGCTCTCGGTGTACGGTTTGGTGACGCGAGGCGTTTCGTAAATGCGCTGAACAGTCATTTCATGACTGAACTCCGTCTTCGCGGCACTGAGCACACCGCTGATCGGTGCAGCGCTACCGGGATCCGGCGTGCAGGCCAGCGGGATATGGCCTTCGCCCGCGAGCAGCCCCGATGTTGGATCCAACCCAACCCAGCCGGCGCCAGGGAGGTACACTTCGGCCCACGCATGCAAATCAGTAAAATCGGCGCTGGGCCCGGCCGGCCCCTCCAGCGGCTTCACGTCCGCCTGCAGTTGAATCAGGTAGCCGGAAACAAATCGCCCGGCGAGTCCCAGATGGCGCAGGATCTCGACCAGTAGCCAGGCCGAGTCGCGGCACGAGCCGCTGCGTAGATTCAGAGTTTCCTCGGAAGTTTGCACGCCGTGTTCCATGCGGGTCACATATGCGATTTCGTGTTGGACGCGCTGATTGAGAGCCACCAGGAAATCGATTGTTCGGGTACTCCCTCTGGGCACTCCCGCCAAGAATGCGGACAGTTTCGGTCCCGCCGGTTTAGTTTCCAGATACGGGCGCAATTCCTGAGCCGTCGCGGTGTCGTATGCAAAAGGATAGTGCTCAGCGTTCTCGAGAAAGAAATCGAACGGATTAAAGACCGCCATTTCCGCTACCAGATCCACTTCCACGAATAGCTCGTTGGCCGGCTCGGGAAAGACCAATCGCGCAAGATAGTTGCTTTGAGGGTCCTGTTGCCAGTTGATGAAGTGTTTTTCTGGTCTAACCTTCAACGAATACGAGAGGATGGGCGTGCGGCAGTGCGGAGCCGGACGGAGCCTCACCACCTGTGGTCCAAGGATCACTGGGCGATCGTAGCGGTAAAGCGTTTTGTGGTTTAGGGCGACGTGAACGGCCATGGGGTAATCAGGAGCCCGCGAGAATTTGCGAGCCGGTGCCGATCTCATCCGGCGTCACTTCATCGGTCACAACCTTAAAAGTTTTCAACCAGGCGGTTCCGAACGACGTGGTTATCGCCACGTCGGCGGCATCGCGCCCGGTGGCCATCAGCACTCGCCCAATTCGCGGAACGTTGTTACGAGCATCGAATGTCCACCAGTGATCCTCCAGGTAGGCCTCAAACCAGGCGCTGAAGTCCATCGGTGGTGTTAAGGGGACACCGATATCGCCCAGGTAACCCGTTGCGTACCGCGCCGGGATGTTCATCGCACGGCAAAACGTAATCGCGAGATGCTGGAAGTCGCGGCAGACGCCGCGGCGGTCCCGAAATACATCCTGAGCGGTCATGGTCGGACTGGCGAAGTTGTATCCAAATGTGATATTCGACTGTACCCAGTCACAAATGGCTTGTACGCGGGACCATCCCGGGATGGTTCCGCCGAATAGAGTTCCCGCAGTGTTCACCATTTTGTCAACTTCGCAATAACGTGAGGCCAGGAGGAATTGGAGAACTTCCGACGGGAGGTCTTCGACCGGCGCCTGGCGCGCTCCAGGATTTACCCGGTCAGGCACGCCGGAGTCTTCAATCAAAGTCGAGTTGTAGAGCCGAAGTTGCCCGGCTGGCGCCACGAAGCGCGAACAGATGTTTCCAAACGAGTCGTGATACAGGTCAACCGGCGCCGCCGGGGTGATCTGAAGTTCATCGGGCGCCCGCAGGTCCGCGATTCTCGACGGGTGCACATGCAACATTGCGACCATCGGAGCAGGCTCAGGAATGTCGAATTGAATGTCGTAGCCTAATCGGATCAGCATGAACTCCCCGCCAATGTAGACGATCGATGGTGCCTTGCCGGCTAGGCAATGAGCTACGGAGATCCTTTAGACCCCACCAACAATCATCTTAACCGAAAGCAAGGAGAACTGACCCAATAAGCGCTCGGGCTGGCGAAAAATGCGACAATGACGCTTACGCCTCGCTCGAACGTGCGACAGGCTCAAGTTGTGAACAAACGCGTGCTCGTAATATACAGGGAGGCTGACAGAGTACCGCCGTATCGCGATGCGCTGCTCGCGGCCGGACTCAATCCTGTGCTGTGTGAGGCGAACCGCCCGCTCTCCCTCGGCGATTCCGGGGGATTGGTCCTCACTGGCGGATCAGATGTCGATCCCGCCCTCTACCGTGAAATAAGGCAGGCTGAAACGGAACCGCCGGACCCGGAGCGTGATGCCCTGGAAGCGATGCTCGTGGAAGAGGCGCTCGCGCAAGATCTCCCGATACTCGCAATCTGCCGTGGACTTCAGATTCTCAATGTGAGTCAGGGTGGAACCCTGATCCAGCATTTGGACCCGCCGCACCGTCATGAACGGTCAGACGTCAGCCACGAGCTACCCGTTCATCCGGTGACCGTCCAGCCGGATACACTGCTTTCCAGCATCGCCCGGGCCAACACCTGGCAAGTAAACTCGCGGCACCATCAGGCGGTACGAACGGTCGCGAGTAATCTGCGAGTATCCGCTTTCGATCCCGAAGACCGGACAATAGAGGCGCTGGAGCATCCCGACCGGCGATTCGTGCTCGCGGTGCAGTGGCATCCGGAGGACCAGGCGCGCGTTGATCCAGGCCAATTGAACATCTTCCGCAGCTTTGGCGCCGCGGTAGGCTGAGAAATCCAAGGAAATCAAATGACATTTTGTCTCGGAGTTACTGTTGAAGAGGGTCTGGTCGGCATTGCCGATACTCGCGTGGTGTCGGGTTCGGAATCGCTGACAGCCCGGAAGGTAGCCACATACCAGGGTCCAGGCTATTCCTTCTTCATAATGAACTCGGGCCTGCGTTCTCTGCGAGACAAAGTGCTGCTTTGTTTCGAAGAGGCATTCAGCCGGCAGACTTCCGCCAGGGAACGTCTGTTCAAACTAGTGAACCTTTATGCAGCACAGGTGCGCCGGATCGCAGACGAAGACGCGAAGTCTTTAGAGGAGAACGATTTTCATTTCAACATTTATTCTCTGATCGGTGGCCAGATGACGGGTGATAGTGCACACCGTTTGTTTCTGGTCTACCCGGAGGGGAATTGGGTCGAGGTCGGCCCCGACACGCCCTACCAGATTATCGGCAACTCGGGCTTCGGGAAGCCGATTCTGGAACGCTCGTTAACACACAGCGATCCGATTCTCTATGCATTCAAGCTGGGCGTCCTGGCGTTCGATGCCACGCGGTTGTGCGCTTCCAATGTCGATTTTCCCATCGATCTCGTACTCTACCGGCGCGGAAGTTATGAGCTTGTGGAACACCGCTATGAGCGCGAGGATCTGAATCAGATTTCCAGTTGGTGGCAGGACCGCATGCGCTGCGCCGTAGATGAACTGCCGTCCAAGTGGGTGGAGGCCGCATTCTCAAAGTTGGGCGAATCAAGAGAGCCGCCAGGAACATCGTGAGCCTGATGCACGCTCACGGCCGCGGTGCGCAGTGCAGTCCCGACGAAGCCGAACCTGCGGCGAAGCGCCGTAGTAACCCCATGGTGCGGAGTGCGGCCGGAGGCATACGTACATACTTAGCTAGGTCTGTGACCCGCTGGTTTCATTCCAAAAACGGGGCCGTCCCCTTGCTTACGCGCGGGGCTACCACGAGCCGGGTTGTAGCCCCACGCGTGAGCAAGGTGAACAAATCAAGCGGCCAGAGACCTAGTAGCCGTCAGTCGCAGGTGCCGCCGCCGGTGAGTCTCCCAGGTTTAAATCAGGTTTAAATAAGGAGACTTTAATGAGCTTTTTGCGCGACTTCGGCGCACAACTTGCGTTTGCAGGTTAAGATGACGTATCTAACTACAGGAGACCGGCTGTCGGAGGCCGACCTTTCAGCCAGGACGAATCAATGAAACGATCAACAATTGGATTTCGAGCGCTTGCTGTTACATTTCTGGTGACGGCTCCCGCCGCTTTCGGCGACACGCCGGGACGGCATCCCGCCTACCTGCACGCCCGCGCCGATTTGCGGCGCGCCGAACGCTTGATGGACTGGCCCGAGTTCCGCAACGTAAGGCATGATCTCGACGGGTCAGCGCGTCACATCCACGAGGCGATCCACGAAATCGACGCAGCCGCCGCCTGGGACCGTAAGGATCTCGAAGACCACCCGTCAGTAGACACCTACCCGGATCGGGCCGGCCGCTTCCACGCGATCGCGCGATTTCTCTTCGGGGCCAAACGCGACATCGAGCGGGAGGAAGACAATCCCGCCGCCAGAGGATGGCGCGACCGCGCGATTCATCACATTGACGAAGCGATTGGCGCCGTGCGTCACGCTGCCCGAGATGAGTGGCGCGACGAGTGGCTCCGCTAAGGAATTTCGTCTGCATGAAGCTTGCGGCAGGGCGCCTTGCCCGGCTTCAAACGTTGCTCCGTCCGCATGTTCGCAGCGCCGACGTATTCTTCCGAACCCGTGGACGCGGCACTCGTCGTTCCGATCGGACGTGCGCCGCAAATTGAGCCGCGAAAGGTCGCAGCTACTTGATCAGGCCGCCGCGGAGCCCGCGGGCCACCACCTCGGATCTCGAATGGCCGGCCGATAAACAGGTAATCTTCGATCTCCACATCCGCGTCGCGCGTCAATCGGAACAAACTGGTTCCAGTGAGCTTCATCCCCGCGTAGAGTTTGTGAATATTCCCGCGAATCACGTCGTACAGCGGAACAAAGACGTGTTCCCCTCGAGGCACGTCCGTTTCCACCGGAATCCACTGCTTGAGAACGGCGGGAATCTTCACGCGCGCGTAGGATGACGTTTCTCTCCGCGGGTCGTGAAGCAGAAAAGCCAGCGAGATGGATAGATTCGACAGGAACGGAAAAGCATGCGCCGGATCGAAAACCAGCGGCGTGAGCGCCGGCGAGATCTCGTCGTCGAAATAGCGGCCCACCGCATCCTGCTGAGCCGGGGTCAAGTCGTCCCATTTCTGCAGGTGGATTCCGTGCGCCGCTAATTCCGGGACCAGTTGGTGGCGGAAACAATCGGCCTGGCGCCGCAGACTATCCACCAGCCGCTCGCGGATTTGCGCCAGCAGATTCGCCCGTCCAGGCGACGTTCCGTGGCGCAGCACCGAAACTCTCTTCATCACGAATTCGTCCAGGTTCGAAGTAAAGATCGCCAGGAATTTTGCCCGTTCCAGCAGAGGCGTCCGCTGGTCCAAGGCTTCCGCCAGGACGCGATCGTTGAAATCGAGCCATCCTAAATCGCGGTCGATCCAGATTTCCGAAAGCGGATGCGATACTTCTCTATTGAGAACTCCTGTATCTCCGATCGATACCATCACTGGTGTCGCGCTCATCGTCACACAGTCTACTCCCGCGATCATCACAAATTGATGAATTTTACCGTTTCTCGCGCAGGAGCTCTTCCAGGTCGCCGACTTTATCCGCGACGAGATTGAGCTTGCGCGCCAAGCCCTGAATCTCTGACTCGGCTCGCCGGTTGACGTCGAAGTCGAGTTCGCTGCGAAGCCGGTCCTTATGGTCCTGCCGGTTTTGGCTCATCATGATCACAGGAGCTTGAATCGCGGCCAGCATCGAGAGGAACAAGTTCAAGAGAATGAATGGATAAGGGTCCCAGGCCCTCCCTCTCAAGATAATGTTGATCGTTGAATAAATTACCAGAACCACGCCAAACAAAATGATAAATGTCCACGATCCACCGAAGCGCGCCACCGTGTCGGCAATGCGTTCCGATCGGGTGGCTTCCTCTTCGATGATCTCGTTTGCGTTGCGCATGGCACGGCTCCGCACTAAATCTTGCGCGGCATGAATCTGACGGCTGAGAACCGTCAGCAAGTCCATACCCGCGTGAGGCTTGCGCTGCAGCAGCGTGAATATATCGTCGCGATCGATTTCGATGCAAACACTCTCCTCGGACGACACTGCGTCTGTCCGGTGAGGGGTCTGCCCAATCAGGGACGCAAATCCGAAAAATTCTCCGGGCCCGGGTTGATCGACAATCACTTCCTGATTGTCTTGATCGACGGTGCTGACCTTGACCGCGCCGGATACCAGTACGTAGCCGCGCCCGCCCGGATCGCCGGTCTTGTAGATCCGTTGCCGCGGGCTGAACGTTTTCATGTCCACGTGCGCGGCCAATAGGGCCGTTTCCTCATCGTCAAACAGCGCGAAGAGTGGAACCTGTTTCAGTATTTCGGGGTCACATGGCATGGTGTATGCATCCTCCGCTATCGAATTTAGTCTCACCAGAATTTCACAACCTCTGACCGAAGACAATAGCCCCTACTGTCAGCTTGCCGGAGTGGAAACCGTTTGATACGCGCGCCCTTCGGCCCAACGCGAATAGCTGGCGCGGGCCTCGCCTCATACCTCAAAAATGTAACGGACTGTAAGCGCTAACAATGCCATCCCAACTTCGTTTACGATAGTATAGTCTGATTTTGGGCATGAACCTCCAAAACGTGGCCCGGCGCGCGAAGGTATCTACGGCTACTGTGTCCCGCGTTTTGAACAACGCCAGCGTGGTCAAGAGTTCCACTCGCGCCCGCGTTGAAAAGGCCATTGAAGAGCTGAAGTACCATCCCAATCTCCACGCTCGAAATCTGGCGGGCGGTAAGAGCCGCAGCTTGGGCGTGATCGCCTCCAACATGGAGAATCCGTTCTTCTTTGACATTTATAAAACCATCGAGTCGGATGCGCACGCCCGCGGATACGAAGTAGTGGTGGCGAATACTGATTACCGCTCAGAGCAGCTGGTCGCGAGCATCCGGTTGATGATCGGCCGGCGCGTGGCTGGTCTGGCTGCCATTGTGTCGGAGATGGAGCCCGCGTTAATCAAGGAGCTCACGGAAAGCCGCATTCCTGTTGTGTTCTATGACGTAGGCCAGCCCCGGCAAAATATCACCAACATTCGCGTGAACTACCGCCGCGGCATCGATAAAGTGACGGACTATCTGCACAGCCTGGGACATCGCCGGTTGGGATTTGTGGGGCATCATGCCATGCTCGGACCGATCAACGATCGGATGAAAGCAGTGCTGGACGCGGTGGCGCGCAATTCGTCGCTCGAAGTAAAGACCTCTGCCGACGCCGACACGCTGGAAGGGGGCAGGCAAGCCACGCGCGCGCTGCTCGCGTCCGGATACCAGCCCACCGCAATTATCTGCGTCAATGACGTGATGGCGGTGGGGGCGCTCCGCGAGCTGCGCGAGCGCGGGATCCGCGTGCCCCAGGATATGTCCGTGACTGGCTTTGACAACGTGAAGCTCTCTGAGTTTTGTTATCCCGCGCTCACCACGCTGCATATTCCGCGCGAGCAAATCGGTCACATCATCTGCAGCTGCCTGATTCCAGCACCCGGGGAAACGGCCCCTACGGAACACGAGATTGTGATTGACCCTGAATTTGTGGTGCGCGAATCCACCGGACCTGCGCCGGCAGCGCTCCGCAAGAGGCATGTGACTTGACACCCGCCATGCCCTTGCTCCCCGCCATCCTCATGCAAAGCGCGTCGCGCCTGGTTTCGCTATCCGGCGTGGATCTGGCGATCATCGCCCTGTACTTCATCGCTGTCCTCGGCATCGGCTTTTATCTCAAGCGATACACCAAGACCGGCGAAGATTTTTTTCTCGCCGGCAGGGAGATGACGGCCTGGATCGCCGGCCTCAGCTTCCTCGCGGCCAACCTCGGCTCGCTCGAGATGATGGGTTGGGCGGCCGCTGCATATCAATACGGCATTCTCGCGACGCATTGGTACTGGATCGGCGCCATCCCCGCCATGCTCTTTCTGGGCCTGGTGATGATGCCGTTCTACTACATCTCAAAAACACATTCCGTTCCGGGTTATCTAAAGCTGCGCTTCGGAGAATCCTCCCGCGTCTTGGCCGCGGTCTGTTTTGGGTTGATGACCGTACTCATGAGCGGTATCAACATGTATTCCATGGCGCTCGTCTTGAAAGTAGTGCTCGGCTGGGATATCCATTTCAGCATTTGGGTTTCGTCACTGACGGTGGGGCTCTATGTATTTCTCGGCGGTTTGCTTTCCGCAATTTTCAATGAGGTGTTGCAGTTCGTTTTGATCTGGTTTGGCGCGCTGCTGATTTCGATTATCGGCTTGATTGAGACCGGCGGCTGGGACGGCATGGTGGCGCGAATCGCGCATAATTTTCCAGGACCCAGCTACACCCATCTGTGGAGCACCCTCGGATCCTTCGGCGACAATCCCATGGGCATTCATTGGATCGGGATCGTGTTCGGGCTCGGCTGGGTGATCTCTTTCGGTTACTGGACGACGGACTTCCTGGTGGTCCAACGCGTGCTCGCGGCCAAGGATCTGCGCGCCGCGAAAATGGCGCCCATAATCGGCGCGAGCTTCAAGATGCTGGTCCCTTTCATCGTAATTCTTCCGGGACTGCTCGGATTGGCGGTGCTTCCCGAACACCTGGTGGGAGCAGACCAGGCCGCGGCCACCGGCGGTCACAGCTATAACGAGGTGCTTCCGATCATGCTCGCGCGATATTGCGGCCCCGGACTGCTGGGCCTCGGTATCACCGCGTTGATGGCTGGATTCATGTCCGGCATGGCCGGCAACGTCAGCGCATTCGCCACGGTCTGGACCTACGATATCTACCGCCCATTTTTCCGGAAGGAAGCGCCCGACGCGCACTACGTCTCAGTGGGACGCTGGTGTACTTTGCTGGGAGTTCTGGTAAGCATCGGTACCGCGTATTTTGTGATGCAGTTCCACAGCATCATGGATTATGTTCAGGCGTTGTTCAGTTTTTTCGTCGCGCCGCTCTTCGGCACGGTGCTGCTCGGGATGTTGTGGCGCCGCACTACGCCGGCGGGGGGATTCTGGGGTCTCCTCTCGGGTACGGTTTCGGCCATCGCATTGTGGGCTTGGGTGAAGATGAATCCCGCCGCGCTGCAGTATGTCGCGCTCTCGCCGAAAGCGAAGGATATGGCCGAGAACATGTATCGCGCCCTGTGGTCGTGGATCGTGTGCGTCTTAGTTACCGTGGTGGTCAGCTACATGACCCGGCCCAAGCCGGTGGAAGAACTCACCGGGCTGGTGTACGGCTACACCAAGCTGCCGTCGGAAAGCGACGTCCCCATCTATCAGCGGCCCATCTTCTGGGCCTGCGTGGTTGCGGTAGTGTTCGTGATCTTGAATATCATTTTCTGGTAAAGGAAATATGCATCGTTCCGGAATGATTTCTATCTGGTTTTTTGTCGGCGCGCTGTTGCTGATCTATGGAATCCTTGTTCTCGGCGCCGGACTCTATGGCTTGTCGCATCCGCCTGCGGTGGTTCTGGCTGAACTGCACGCGGGAATCTGGTGGGGATTGCTGCTGATCTTGCTCGGCATCGTCTACTCAATTCGATTCTCGCCGTGGAGAGGCCGGTGATTCCATGACCTTCGGGGTAATCGTGGGAAACCGGGGCTTCTTTCCCGACCATCTTGCAAAGAGTGGCCGCGTGGAAATGCTCGCAGCAATTGAAAACTCGGGCTACAACGCGGTTGCGGTCGGCCCGGAAGAAACCAAATTCGGTGCCGTGGAAACTCGCGCGGAAGCGGTGCGATGCGCGGAGCTGTTTCAGCGCCATCGTAATCAGATTGATGGCGTCATTGTCACTCTGCCCAACTTCGGCGATGAACGCGCAGTAGCGGACACGCTGCGGCTTGCCGGGCTGAACGTGCCCGTTCTGGTGCAAGCCACGCCGGACACGCCCGGCCGCATGACCATTCGCGACCGGCGCGACAGCTTCTGCGGCAAGATGTCGGTGTGCAATAATTTGACGCAGTACGGCATCCCCTATTCGTTGACCACGCGGCACACAGAGGCTCCGGATTCCGATTTCTTCCGCAAGGATCTGGATTGGTTCGCGGCCGTGTGCCGCGTCACGCGCGGTCTGCGCCGCTTGCGCATTGGAGCCATCGGCGCGCGGCCGGCGGCATTCAACACCGTACGCTACAGCGAAAAAATATTGGAAGCTAACGGGATCTCGATTGAGACCATCGACCTTTCGGAAATCCTGGGCCGGATCCAGCGCATGAAAGATCAGGACTCGGCTGCGCAGGCCAAACTAGAGCAGATTAAACGCTACGTATCCACTGATCGCGTCCCGGCTGAAGCGCTGCTCAAAATGGCCAAGCTCGGCGCGGTGGTTGACGGCTGGATGAAGGAGACCGATGTCTCCATCAGCGCCGTGCAATGCTGGACGTCGCTCGAAGAATATTTCGGCGTGGTGCCGTGCACCGTCATGAGCATGATGAGCGAGAATCTGATGTCCAGCGCGTGCGAGGTGGACATCTGCGGCGTAGTGGGCATGCATGCGTTGCAACTCGCCTCGCAAACGCCCAGCGCACTGCTGGATTGGAACAACAACTACGGCGACGATCCGGACAAGGCCGTGTGTTTCCACTGCAGCAATCTTCCGAAGCACTTTTTCAAGGAAGTGCGTATGGACTTTCAGGAGATTATCGCCGGCACAGTTGGCAAAGAGAACACGTTCGGAACCTGCGTGGGCCGCGTCAAATCGGGACCCATGAGTTACGCGCGCTTTTCAACTGACGATCGCGTAGGATCCATCCGCGGCTACGTCGGCGAAGGCGAGTTTACAAACGATCCGCTGGATACATTTGGTGGCGCGGGAGTGGTTCGCATTCCAAAGCTGCAGGAACTGTTGCGCTATATTTGCGAGCGCGGCTTCGAGCATCACGTCGCGGCCAACTTGTCGCAGGTAGCCCCGGCAGTGCATGAGGCTGCGACGCGCTACCTCGGCTGGAGCGTGCTTCAACATGCGTCCTAGACCCAACCTTCGTATTCAATTGTGGCGCAGGTTTGTGGCGCAGGTCCCCGACCTGCGAAATCTTCCATGAGCATCGTAGCCGGTGTCGACTTCGGAACCCTCAGCGTGCGCGTGTCGATTTTCGACAGCACGCGCGGCAAGCTTGGCTCCGGCATAGCGGAATATCCTCTAGCCCGCAAGAAGGACGATCCCGACCACGCCACGCAAAGCCACGCGGATCACATGCGAGCGCTGTCCGAAGCCATGCAGCGTGCCCTCGCCGAATCGGGCGTCAACGGCCACGCGATCGAATCCATCGCGCTCGACACCACCGGCTCCAGCGTCATCCCGGTAGACGAAAATCTCGAACCGCTCGACGATTATTATCTTTGGTGCGATCATCGCTCCTGGAAGGAAG
>Ga0116135_1000251_pt1 | contig 29564 bp, 27 predicted proteins | sample June2015DPH_20_1_FD_89738 | JGI IMG/M metagenome (GOLD analysis project Ga0116135, IMG submission 89738) | Peatland microbial communities from SPRUCE experiment site at the Marcell Experimental Forest, Minnesota, USA - June2015DPH_20_10 | ecosystem: Environmental > Terrestrial > Soil > Wetlands... | reverse complement strand
CTATCGCGTAGCAGCGTGACACGCGGCGACATTTCGGATGTCACACCGGAATCGCATCGTTTCTGCGCCGAACTCTTCGAGCAGTTCGAAAACCGGGGGAGATACACGCCCTATGGGCTGAAACCATCGCTGGTCTTCCCTGGCACATTAGGCGGCGCGACATGGTCGGGTGTGTCATTCGATCCGGACCTCGGATACATTTTCGTGAATACGAACGAGACCGGAGCCGTAGGCTGGATGGAGGAACTCCCGAAGGGGTCGCCGGTCCGTTACGGACGCACCAGTTCTTTAGGAGAATACGCGCGTTTCTGGGACTCAAATCAATGGCCGTGCGTAAAGCCTCCCTGGGGACAGCTAACCGCGGTCGACGTGAACACGGGAGAGATTGCCTGGCGAGTTCCGCTCGGAATCGTGGAAGTACTCGAAGCTAAGGGTATACATAATACCGGAACATCGAACATTGGCGGCGGAATTGCGACCGCGGGAGGCCTGGTATTTATTGCGGCGACCAACGACCACCGCTTCCGCGCTTTCGACTCTCGCACCGGCCGCGAGCTTTGGGCCGCCGAGATCGATGGCAGCGGCCACGCAACACCGATGACCTATCAGGCCCGCGATGGGAAACAATATGTCGTGATCGCGGCCGGCGGCGGAGGGCAATTCGGGAGCCGTCCGGCGGATGCACTGATAGCGTTCACGGTGGGCGAAACAGCAACGCGGTGAATGCTGGGTAGTGCGCGAAAAGCTGGTTGATCCAAATTCACGGAGCTTAACGGCGGGTGTGTTTGTAGATGTCGCCACGTGGCAGTATGGCATCTACGAGGACCAGTTTGGCAACGGAATCTATCCTGAACAAAACTCTTAGGCCCCCAACCCGAACCTTACGTTCAGCGCCTCTGTTTACGAGATGGTCTGAAGCGCCAATTGGATCTTTAGCCGCCTCAAGAAGCGCGTCGTTGATTCTTTCTTTCGTATCCGCATTCTGACGTCTTAAGTAACTCGCTGCTTGCTGGCTTAGTTTAAAACTGTAAGGATCTTCGCTCAGAAGAGCCGCTCCATCACTTCGCATTCGCCGCGATCAATTTGAGAGCGACCTTCCTCGACGGCTTTGAGAACTTCAGGATCAATCGACATTTCAAGCGCATCAAGATAATCCGCTACGTATTCCCCACGCATGCGAATCTGCCCGAGGGGGGCGCTTGTCAGAGTTCGATTTGTCCATCCATGACGTTTCCCGGCGCTCACCAAGTCATCAATAGAGTTGAGCAACTTTCGCAATTCAAGAATGTGCGCTTTGATGAATTCCTCGCTCAATGCCCCATCCGGCAACTCAGACAGTGCCTTAAGGCTGGAGTTTAGTATCTTTAGGTCGCGATTGCATTTCCACAATCCATTAAGTACACCCCAAAAACCAAACTGACGTTTGACAGCTTCCTGGGCACGAAGGAGGGCGGCCATCGTCTCATGGAAGATGATCTGCCATCGATCCAGTGCCGCAATTGATGTGGTGGCGGGATTCATGGGGCTGCCGCAGGTCGTCTCTAATACTATTGTAGGAGATCGTCAAATGGCAACCGCTTCATTAGTCCAGCCCTAGTTCAGGTCAAGGGAATAGTACCGAACTAAAATGCGCCTTTGGCCGCACTTTGATGCCGGTGGACGAGGCCAAGCCGGTAAACAATTAATTTCCCTCATGCTGTCACTAGTAATTCGCGCACGCTCAAAACGTGATCCGCGATTCCGGTTTCAATGGCAGGCGTGCAGCGGAGGGACTTGTAGACGCGTCCGAAGTTATACCAGAGCACAATAGGCGCCAGGTCTTCACGGATGCCTGTGACCAAACGCTAGATCGCACGTTACCTGCCGGTCGAGAAGGCGGAAAATGGTTCCCCGCCTCTTGCACGAAGGCAACTCCGTTTCGAGCGTCGAAGGCGCCGCGGAAGAGGCCGCCGTCAAAAGCACGGCGGTTCAAAGTCTGCGTGTTTTCACGGGCGCCGTTCTAAGTGCACCAATTCAGGGTGAGCATTCAAGTGCTCCCATGCTGCTCGATCAATTGCGTAGGTTTCCGAACATAGGACGTTGGGATTGCTGTTTTGCGCAAGCAGAACCAGAATGCCATCTTTTGCCAGCAACTCAACGACACCCTCAAAAGGCGCGAAGTTAATAGTTTTCCTTTCTTGCTCCACGTAATTCCTCAAAGTGTGCTGTTCCTCGGGAGTGAGGTCTGCGAGCCGTTCGATGATCTTTCGTCTTCGCTTAGCCTCGCGGCGTTTGGTAGATAGCGCATTCCAAATATGTTCCAGTAGGTAGGTAAGCAGGCCGGATGCGGCAAGCAAAAACGCGAGAAGGCATACACGGACGAAGTTGTCAGCAGGAAATTCTCTCCGAAGGCGAGCTATGCCAAACAGAGCAGCAAGGGCTAGCACAACAGAGGCCATTCCTCGCCGGGGCGAACCAAACCACTCGTGCAAAAGCTTCGACAGGATCTCCCACACAGAGCAGACATTCTATCGTATTTGCTTGCTGACGTTTTTGGGATCAGTAAACGTTTAGCGCACTAACAAAAATACCGTCGGGAGCAGGCATCGCGCATCCACTGGCTTTATAATGAGACCCGAGCGGGTGTGTGCGCGCCCCGCACCTTATGACCCGAAGGGAATTGCTGCTGCTGCCTGGCGTCTGTTCAATGTTTGGGCAGGAGATCTCCCCCTCGTCGCCGCAGGTGCTCTCGACGACGGAAGCGCTGAATTTCACCTTCCCTCTCGAAGCTATCGCCGGATCGGTCACTCCCGCGGACCGATTCTTCGTGCGCGATCATTTCCGCGAACCCGAACTGTCGTTGAGCTCGTGGCGTCTCAAGATTGAAGGGCGCGTCGAGCGTCGGATCGAGCTGACCCTGTCCGATATTCTCGAATCCCCCACGAAGATACTCGAAGCCGTGCTGGAGTGCGCCGGCAGCCCGCCCGACGGTTCGGCAGCCAGCAATGCGATCTGGGAAGGCGTGCCACTCGCCCGCATTTTGGAACATGCCGGACTTGCGCGCGACGCTCGAGCTGTACTGCTCGAGGGAGCGGATTCCGGGCGGCTGATGAAGAATTCGCCTGACCTTCCCTACTGCCAGGTTGTTGCCGTGGAAAAATGTCTGCAACCCGAAAGCCTGTTGGCTTTCCGGCTGAACGGGCAGTTCTTGCCGCGGAAAAGCGGCTTTCCGGCACGCGCGCTGTTCCCAGGCTGGTACGGTATGGATTCGGTCAAGTGGCTCCAGCGGATGGTGGTTCTCGGCCCCACGGACGCCGCGCCGAATTTTGAGTCGAGCGGCATGAGCAAGCTCTACAATCGCCTGCTCAAACGCCCGGAAGGCGGAGTGGACGTCACGCGGCTGACCGACGTCCTGGTCAAGTCCGCGATCGCTTGGCCGGGGGATCATTCCAAGCTCCTCGCCGGCCGGCACTTGATTCGCGGCTTCGCGTGGACGGGCGCGGGTCTGGTGCGCCGTGTGGATGTGAGCGCGGATGCGGGTGGCTCCTGGTTGCCGGCCGAGTTCGAAGCGCCACCCAAACGGTTTACTTGGGCACGCTGGAAGTATTCGTGGAGCGCCGCGGCAGGCGAGCACGTGCTCATGAGCCGCGCCACGGACGACGCGAGCAGTCAACCCATCAAACGCGACCCCGCGCGGAAAGACGGGTACGAGATGAATTACTGCTTGCCGGTACACTGTACGGTGCGATGAACGCGCCTATTGGTTTTCCAGATATTTCACGGCCTCAAACTGCTGTGCGGCGAGGGCGCGCTGTCCAGACTTGTTGTATGCGAGGCCCAGCTGGTAGTGCGCGCTGGAATCCGTCGGCCGCAATTCGATGGCGCGGAGCAAATTCGCTATGGCCTCCGTGAACCTGCTCATACCGAGGTAGACTTTTCCGCGCAGATAGTAGACGTCATAATCATCGGGCGCAGCCTTTTCGGCTAGATCGAGTTCCTGCAACACGCCCGCGGAATCAACCGGATCTTCCTGCGATATGGATCGCGCAATCACTAGATGAATCATTGGATAATCCGGCTTGCGCTGAGCGAGCTTCCGCATGGTATCCGTGGCGAGCTTGGGTTCGCCCGTATTGCGGTAGGCCTCCGCGAGATTTGGATAGGCGTCGAGCAAGTCCGGCGAATTTCGCAACACTTCGGTGAGCATCTGGACGGCTTCAGCGTAGCGCTCCACGGCAACCAGGCCGGCGCCAAGCGCGACTTCGATCTTTACCGAACCCGTAATCTGTTTCCTCGCCTGTTCCAGGATATCCACCATCGCTGGGAAGTTATGCTTCTTTCCGTACACACGCGCGAGGTACAGATAGGGATCTTCGCGCTCGGGAGCAAGCTCGATTGCACGCTTGAAATGCTCGATCGCTTCCGGGTACTGGTTCAGATTTTCGTAAGCCAAGCCGGCGACTGTCGCACCGGAAGCTCTCGCTGCGGCGGGCAGTTCCGATTGCTGTTCGATAGCTTGAGCGTGCCGGCAGGCGTCGCCAAAAGCACCGGCATTGTTCTCGATGACCGCGAGCGTTAGGGCGGACTCGGGATCCTGGACACCCGTTTGCTCGAATCGCAGAACTTCGGCTAATGCCAGATCCAGCCGATTCTGATGCAGGAGGTCTTTGACAAACTCGGCGTGCAGCTTAGCGGCGCGCGGAAAGCGTTCCGAGGCCAACCTTAGGAACTCCTTCACCTGATCCGGATCCGGCGATTGCAAGCTGACCTTTACCAGCATGGCCAGTGGCAGCGGGTAATCGGGACGGAGTTGATCGGCTTGTTTCAGTCGCTCGATGGCGCTGCTGAGATTTCCTGCCGCCAGGGCGCCAATGGCGGCACCGTACAGCGTGTAATAGCTCCGGAGGTCGTCGGGGGCCAAGCACGCCGCCTGACGAAAGTCTTCGGCGGACTGAGCGTACTCGCCGTGACGGAACTCCACTTGAGCCTTCTTGTCCAGTTCGTGGAACCGGTCGAGATCCACTTGCGGACAGTCCGCGGCAAAAGCACACCACACGGCCGCGAATGCCAGGCAAGTCAACTTCATTGGTCCGTCTCATGGCCATCTTAGCAGCGGGCCGGGGACATGGGTAACCGAGCCGCGACCGCAAGGGAGTGAGCATGGGGCCGCTGACCCACCAAAGGTGATGAAGATGCCTGCGTGGCGCAGACTCTCAGTCTGCTGCGCTGAGACTCGTCTCGGCGTCGGGCGGACATCGACACGAGTGTCGATGCAGCACGCAAGAGTGCGTGCGCCACGAGGGCGTTTTAGTGCGCCGCGGGCTCCGGGCGAAGCGCGATGGCCGCGGTTTCTACAGGCAGAGCGTCGCGCACGTTGACCTGGACCAAGACTTCCCAATTCGTGGGGAAGGCCTTGCCGGGCGCCACGGCGCGAATGCGGTTGTAGACGGACTTCATTTTTTCGGGGTTCGAGAAGAACTCACCTACCCCGGCGGAGCCTGCGCTGGAGCAGCCGGCCATCAGGAGCATGTTGAAACCGTACGGTGAAGTGGCCATCCGGATCACGCCGTAGTCGGTGACGGAAGACCCCGGCCCTGAGTGCGGCATATACTGCTTCTGCTCACTCAAGAGGGGCTTCACGTTCTCGATCCCACGATCTTCGAAATTGAAATTGGACTTGAAGATGTTGTGATAGGCCCAGTCGTTGATCTGCGGCCCACCGAGCAGAATCAGGTCCCCTTTCTGGACGTGGTCCCAGTTCAGGAAGCGCCCCTGCGTGAGACGAACCGGGCGTTGCAAAGACTGCATGAGCCGGCCCACGTGGAATGCAGTTACAGCCTCGCCCATTCCGGTGTAGTCTTCGCGCGTGGCGTGCAGGAACTGGAAGGGTTGGTTCTGGTCCATGTTATTCAGGGCGTCATCGAAAGTGCTTTTGAGTTCTTTCGGTGCCGGGATGGTGTGGCCGGGCATGGTGGGGATCGGCTGGTTCGACGGGGCGCCGTAATAGAGGACCACTTTGGGGTTGCTTAGCACGAGCAGGGTTTCCCGGTTGGGAGTCGCACCCAATTTGCCGAGGAGTTCGCCGTAGAAAGAATAGTCCTCGGGGGCAGCGGCCGAGCGAGCACTGACTTGCGGCTCGAATCGCTGGAGTAACCGCCAGTTTTCCAGTCCCTGCCACAAGACGGCCGCGATCAGGACCGCCAGGCTCCCGAGCAGCGCGGGCATCCACCAGCCCGGTGCTCTCGGTTTTGGCTCCGTTGGAAGCGCCGCCGCGACGGGCGCCCGGGTCGCCGCCTCAGCGGCATCTGGCGGCTGTTCGCGCAGCTTGAAAACCGGTACATACCCGCCCTTCGGAACCTCGATCAACAGCGGCTCGTTGCGGCCTTCCCCGGCAAAATAAATCTCCAGGCGCTTTCGAAGTTCGCGCGCCTCTACCCGGACGATGTTGTCCTCGTTGAGATTGTAGTCGGGTGCGCGGCCGAAGACGCGAGTTCCGATGGGTTGCTCGCGGACATTCTCCAGGCGGCCTAGAAGAGCGTTCTCGCAAATGTACAAAAAGAAAGCGCGGAGCTTCGGGCAGTTACGGAAATTGGAAGCGTTGGCGACTCTCTGCGCCAGCTCCCAACGCGGGTCCGTGAGGAAATCAGCCGTAAGCCGAGTGGTTGCCGGTTCCTTCATTTTAGGCCGTAAGCTAACAGTAAGCTTGACCTTGTTCTGGCGAGTATAACACGGCGGACGGCTCACCTCCCCACAGGCCCGTCCGCCAAATGTATCGATTGCGTAACAGGCTGATAGGGCGAGTACTCTTACGGTAAATTCACTGTGAGTTCCCCTTGAATCGTCTACCGAAGGTAAGGCAAAATCCAGCAAATCGTCTGGCGGATATCGATACATCTGTTGCGATGCACATAAGGGAGGCGGTGGGGGGATGAAGATCTTTTTGAGCGCAGTAGTGTTGACCCTGACGGCGCTGGGTGTTCTGTTCGCGCAGGGAGAACGCGGGGCGATCACGGGATTAATCACGGATCCGAGCGGAGCGGCGATTCCGAACGCCGAGGTGGTGGCGAAGGATTCCACGAACGGCGCTGAGTTCAAGGCCACGACGACCACGGCTGGCATCTACCGCATTCCGTATATGCCGCCGGCGACGTATCGCGTGACAGTAACAGTCGCGGGATTCAAGACGGCAGTCATCGAGCCGGTACTGGTCTCAGTAGCGTCGGTGGTTACGGCGAATGTGTCTATGCAGGTGGGCGATGTTACCCAGAGTCTCACGGTGAATGCGAATGAAACGCACCTGGATACGGCGACTTCACAAATCGGGTATTCGGTAACGCCCGAGGAATTCCGGACTTGGCCGATCGACAGCAGTGATTGCGGCCAACGCCAGATCCAGGCCTTCATCTACAACAGTCTCCCCGGGGCAGTTGGATGCTCCTTTCAGGGCTCCATCAACGGCGGTCCTAACTTTACGCACGAGGTTTTGATCGAAGGGATGTCCATCGGACGCGCGGACATCGCCGGAGACACGGCAGAATATACTCCAAGTGTAGACGCCGTCAGCGATTTCACTCTGCAAACTGGAGCACTGAGCGCCCAGTATGGCGGAGGCTTGACCGCGGTTGCCAACTTCAACATCAAGTCCGGAACCAATCAATTTCACGGCACCGGTTACGAGTACCTGTTTAACAACGCGCTCAATGCCAACTCCTTTGATAACAACGCAACCGGAATTCCGAAATCCAATAATGTGTTCAAGCAAAATAATTTTGGTGGGTCTTTCGGCGGGCCGGTGCTCATTCCAAAACTGTATAACGGAAAGAACAAAACCTTCTTCTTCTTCAGCTACGAAGGAACCCGCACCGAGAGTGAGGGCATCGGGTCGCTCAAGACCCTGCCCAGTTCGGACTTCAAGGACGGCAATTTTTCGAGTCTTCTGAATCCCGCGTTCACGGGCAATCCGAATTCCGGAACCGTAATTGGGACGAATGCGGCCGGCGACCCGGTGGTATTCGGGGCCATCTACGACCCGCACAGCACCGTGCAATTGGCCAATGGCAGCTATGTGCGGACGCCGTTTCCGGGAAACATCATTCCCATGTCCGACATCAGCAAAGTTTCTCAGGCGATTCTTACCCAGGCGCCAATCCCCAATCCGCTTTTTGGAACGTTTCTGCGCAACTATCCAGGCATCGACAATGAGCCGCTATTCACCTTGGATACTTACGGCGGAAAACTGGACCAAGTGATTAACGACAAGCACCGGGTATCGGTGTTCGTCAACTCTAACCAGCGAAACCGGGACAACGGCGCGCGCAACGCGTACGAGCCCATTCCGGGAAGCGCTACAGGGCCCTATGCGTTACAGGAGATTCACGGCATCATCGCGCGAGCGACGGAAGACTGGACCATAAATGCGCACTGGTTGAACCATTTTGGCTTCGGTTACAACCGCCTGCTGAATTCCAACAACTCGGCTTCGTTCGGCCAGGATTGGCCCAGTAAAATCGGGCTCAATGGCGTGGCGGAAACAACTTTTCCGCAGATAGACTTCATTGGAACCACCGTGCAGGGTGGTTCGCTCACCCAGCTAGGCCGCAGCAACGCGGGTAACGAGCCGAACGGCAGCTACATTTTCCAGAACGACACCACCTGGATACACGGCACGCATAATATCCGCTTCGGACTGGAGGTGCGCAAGTACTTTTACAATCAGGACCCCATAGGAAACACCACCGGCACTTTTACCTTCGGTCCGGATCAGACCGCGGACCCGAGCAACTTGCAGTCCACCGGCTATTCGTTCGCCAGCTTCCTGCTCGGGGCTCCCGCCAAAACCTCGCAAAACATTTCTCCGGTTCTGCCTCAGTCACGATGGTTGACTCCGGCATTTTATATGACCGACGACTGGAAGGTGAGCCGCAAGCTAACGCTTAATCTGGGCCTGCGTTGGGACATCGTCGGCCCGTTGTATGAAATCGACCATCGCTCCTCGGGACTGGATCCAACCTTGCCCAATCCGGGTGCTGGTGACTACCCCGGGGCCTTGATCTTCTTGAGCCAGCTGCACCGCGATTCGTTTCAGAACACCAATTGGAAAGAATTCGGACCGCGGGTTGGATTCGCCTACGCGATTGCACCATGGATGGTAATGCGAGGCGGCTACGGAATCAATTACTCGCCGCCGATCGCCAATAACTTCGGCCTGTCGAATATTGATGGCTACAACGGATCGAATAACTTTCAGACCAGCACCCGAGATCCAGTGTTTTATTGGGACAACGGCTATCCCCCATACACCCACACGCTTCCGGCCATCGACCCGACCTTGGACAACGGCAACGGGATCATCTATACTGCCGGAAACTCGAACCGGCAGCCGTACGCCCAGAACTACACACTGGGCTTCCAGTTTCTGTTGCCCAAGAGCACCACGGTATCGGCGAACTATGTGGGAAACAGAGGAACGCGGCTGAGCGCGCCGGACTTCAACAACCTGAATCAGCTCAACCCGAAGTATCTCGCACTGGGAGATGCGCTTCTGGATGACATCAGCCAGCATCCGAACATTCCGTTGCCGTACGCCGGATTCACCGGGACTGTGGCGCAGGCGCTGCTTCCGTATCCGCAATATGCCGGCGGTGGCGTGACATCGGAGTTCCCGAATTGGGGGACTTCACACTATGATGCAGCGCAGTTGTTGGTGACGCATCGGACCGGCAAGGGACTCAGCTTCCTGGTGAGCTATGCGTTCCAGAAAACCCTCACCAATACCGACAGCGCGCTGTATTACGGCAACAACTCTCAGGACGTTTACAACCGGAAGCTGGAGAAATCGGTGGCCAGCTTCGATCACCCGCAGGTTTTGAAGATAACTTGGATTTACGAACTTCCTTTTGGCAAGGGCCGGCAATACCTGAACCGCGGTGGCTTCGTGAACCAGGTCTTAGGAGGATGGACGGTCACCGGGATACAGATCTACCAATCCGGCGACCCGCTCTACATCGAGTCCGGATTGAGCGGCGCCGGATACTGGTTCAACGGAGACGTCCGCGGCGATGTGCTGAGCGGCGTGCCTCTCAAGGTTTCTTCACCAAACGGTCCGTTTGATTACGCTGGCGGAACCGGGCAGGCATATCTGAATCCCGCGGCGTTTGCTGAGCCTCCCACGACGCCGGACGGGGTGGTGCTGCGGCCAGGCACTTCGCCTCGGTTCTTCGGTAATCTTCGGGGGCCCAGAAATCCCACTGAGAACCTGGGTGTATTCAAGAATTTTTCCATGCGCGAGGGGATGTTCCTCCAACTCCGCAGCGACTTTCTAAACGCGTTCAATCGCTCCGGGCGGGCTGATCCCGATACGAATCTCAGCGATCCAACGTTTGGCAGAATCCTCGACGTGGGTCAGGGCCCGCGACGTATCCAGGTGGCGGGGCGATTTACGTTCTGAAATCGCACCTATGTTGAGATCCTGATCTGGTTACGGCTCTGGTACAAACGCGACCAAGAACTGGCAATCCTGGGCTTATGACAAGACGGGGAGCCCGTCGGAGACCGTCGACAAAGCGGCCAGAGGGAGGAAGTGTTGCAACTTTGATTGGCGCCGGGAGATTGGGCTAAATGACGCTCCACGGAACTTCTTAGGCTGGCAGTTCGAAGAGCTTCTGGATGAACTGAATCCGACGCCGCACGTCATCCCCACTCACCCATCGCACGTGTCCCTCCGGATCATGTGGCGATTCGTGCTGAGTAACGGCTGGAAAAACGTTCAGCGGAGCCGCCGGAGAAGAGCTGGTCGTGAGGACATGCGAGTGCGTAGACATGCGGAGCACCGGCAACCCTGAACATTTAAGGTCACGCGCACAACCGCGGAAGCTCATACCTATCGTTGGGCCGCGCCGCTGCGTCCCATGATGGGCCAAACGTCCACGATCCGATCGCCCTGGGCGACATAGTAGCGATCGTAGTAATTCGTGCTGTTATCGAGTGTTGTGCAATAGATTTCCAATCGGTCGCCCAGCTTGGGTTCGTTCGCGCCATCCTTCCACTTCAGCAGCCCGTACTCGGCACCCTGGGTCGCGACCTCCAACCAAGGCATTCCTTTGACGGAATCAGTCGGCCTCACGCCAGCCTTGTTGCCATAGTCGATCGTGACCTGGTTGGGATGGCGTTTGCTGTCGACCGTCGCGAGGATGGTGAGGGCCCCGCCGAAGTCCGAATATGTGGTGTCGTCGTCCTTGCCGCCCACGGCGAAGTAAGCGGTATCCATAAACACATAGGATCCCGCCTCCAGCTCGGTTAGTCCGCTCTCGTGGTCGATATTGTAGGTGCCGGTCGAGCCACCGGTGAAAATATTGACGGGCAACCCCGACTTCTTGCACAACTCGACCGTCTCTCTAGCTTGGGCCAGGTCCCTGGCCGACTGCTCGCGGCGCTTCTGCCAGCCGTGCGTGTGGGAGGCGAATCCCGAATAGGCCATGATGCCGTCGAACTTCATGCGTTTTGAAGAAGCCACCTTCTGCGCGAGTTCCAGCGCGGGCTGGCCATTTTCGATACCTTGTCTGCTCAGGCCGGCGTACACCGACACCAGGATCTTAAGGCGGGCATTTTCGGCCTCAGCCGCTTGGTCAATCCAATCGACCACCAAGGGATCATCGACTACGAAACTAAACGTCGGGTCTCTCTTCGACAGAGCGACGGCGCGTTCGATCGCGTTGCGGCTGGCCGGCTGCTTGGTCCACATCACATTTTTCAGGCCGGCGCCGGACATTAACTCTGCCTCGGCGATGGTGGCACAGGTGAGTCCGATCGCTCCGTGCGCAATCTGGATCTTGGCGACATCCACGCTTTTGTGAATCTTGACGTGCGGGCGAACATTGATGCTAAGCGCTTTGGTTCGTTCCGCCATGGTCTTCACGTTGCGCTCAAATATTGCCTGGTCGACGATCATGCACGGCGTGGGCAGAACGTCTTTGGTAATTTCTCGGAAATCGCGGCGACGAATGAGGGATTCGAACTCCGTGTAAGGAAACCCCATCGAACTCGTTTTAGCGGCGCGAACGTTGACGGAGGTTAGGGCGGCCATCGTAGCAACGTTGGCAGACAGGAATTGGCGGCGTGATGTCATCAGATGCTCCTCGATGCAGCATATCACCAAACCACCCGGTTGGTTAACGGGCATTGAAGTGCCCTCTTTGACAGTGTCGCAGCGCGATCATCGAATTTTGAACGGCCACGTGACGGGAAGCAACCGACCGATGCGAGCAAATATGCGGACTTCTTCTAGTGGGTTTCGTCCGGCATTCCGCGAGGCATTTCTGTCCGGAATCCACAATTACGAGTCTCGAACCATCTCGCGATCGCGATCAAGCACCGCGTTGCACAGTGGTAGCGCAAAACAAGGGTCCGAAGACGCGGGGGTAATCGATGAAATAAAATACGGCAAGACCTCCGACAGTAAGAAAGGAGTTGCACAATGGCTGAAATCCCGAGCGGATACCGAGAATTGGCCGGCAGTGAACGAAAAGTAAGAAAGGGTGCGAAGCGCGTGGGTCCCGCTGACCCCGAGGAGATACTCCTAATCAGCATTTACTTACGGAGGCGAGCCAATGCTCCACCGCTTCCTAGTCAAGAACATTTGGCGGCCACGCCGCTTGGCGGACGAGAGCGTCTGTCGCGTGCCGAATTGGCCAAGCGCCAGGGTGCATCACCCGAAGATCTGAAGGTCGTCACCGATTTCGCGGCGGCCTCGGGCCTTAAGGTTGTGCACGCCGACGCCGCGCGCCGATTGGTGCAGGTTTCTGGAACCGTCGCGCAGTTATCTAAGGCCTTTTTGGTCGAACTGGCACTCTATCGGTCGGCCAACGAGGGCTATCGTGGGCGTGAGGGTCCGATCCATCTGCCAGACGCTGTGGCCAATGTCGCTGAAGGCGTGTTTGGATTGGATAATCGGCGCATGGCACGGCGCAATACCAATGGTGGCAGTGCTGTGCCGGTGACGCCTCCACAAGTCGTGCAAGCCTACAACTTCCCGACCCCAGCCAACGGTGCCGCGGGCCAAACGATCGCGATCCTGGAGTTTAGTGGGCCGACGACTCCTCCAATCAGCAATCCCACCTGTGGATTCGCACAAAGCGATATTGATGGGTTCATCAACAATCTCAACGCCACCACCGGTAGCAACCTTAAGAGTACAAATGTGAAGTCGGTGACTGTCGATTTTTCGGCAGCGGCACCAGGCAATGTTCCAGGCGGCAGTGCTACAAATTTTACGGTCGGGGATGCCGACGTTGAAGTTAACCTGGACATCCAGATGGTTGTCGCGGTCGCTCAGAACGCAAATGTCGTGGTATATTTCGCACCCATTACCGAGCAGGGATGGGTGGATGCGATTACCCAGATTGTCGCCGATACCACGAATGACCCCAGCGTGCTTTCGATCAGTTGGGGCTGGTCGGAACTGGAAGCCGACGCGGACCTAGATCAGCCGGAGCTGTGGCCCTTCGAGTGGACGCAGCAGGCTTTCAACCAAATGACACAGGCATTTCAATCGGCGGCGGCAATCGGCATGACTGTCTTGGTCGCCTCGGGCGATAACGGCTCTGATTGCGGGGAGCAGGACGGCAATGCGCATGTAATGTATCCAGCGTCGGACCCGTGGGTGATCTCATGCGGCGGCACGATTATCAACCAGGTCGCGCCTCTTTCGGAAGATACTTGGAACGACAATCAGGCGACCGCCGAGGGTGCCGGCGGAGGGGCGACCGGAGGTGGAATCAGTTATCTGGCGGATCCGGTAACTTGGCAGGCAAATGCCAACGTGCCGGTCTCGGTGAATTCCGATCACCGTCAGGGCCGCGGACTTCCGGATGTAGCAGGCAACGCGAGTCCGAACAGCGGCTATGACCTCTGGCTCTACGGCCAAGCCTTGAGCACACTTGTAATCACCTCGGGGCCGGGTGCGGGTAATCCTTTCGGTGTCGTCGGAGGCACCAGTGCAGTGGCTCCGCTCTATGCCGCCTTGATTGCACTGATCAACGCGAGTTTAAACAAGAAGGTGGGATACTTGAACCCAACACTTTATAACCTGGGTTCGAGCGGGGTTTTTAGGGACATTAACGACGGGGTCAGTAACGCCGTATCGTGGACCAACGCCGACGGAAGCGTCGGCGGCCCCTCCCTCGGCTATTCGTCGGGCCCCGGCTGGGACGCGTGTACGGGCTGGGGCAGCATTGATGGTAACGCGCTCTTAAGTTCGCTCGCTGCTCAGCTCAACCAATCGGGGGCAGCCCAAGGCCCCCAAGCCCAAACCGTGGTAAGTCCATAGACCACCGAACGGCGCTGCCGTTGGAGTTCAGATCGGGCCAGACCCGAGTTCGATGCTCGCAGCACTGCCGTACGCACTGTTTTCTGCCTGCTGATCCTCAGACGATGCCGATGGTCGATAAACGGTCATACATACAGTGATCGGGACGAACCGAAGGTCTTGAGCCGCGGGAGGCGATATCGGTTGGCCTTCAACAACCGGACGTCGAGAGGCTCATCCACTACACCTGCATCGTTACACCTTCGAACTGGTCCGGATCGGCGCAAAAGCAACCGCGGGAGTGAAGAAGGATGTCATCACGCTGCAGCCGTATCAGACGGCGGAGGTAGACATCGTTCCGCGGGAAGCGGGGTTGACGTTATTCCATTGCCATCAGCAAATGCATATGGAGATGGGTTTCTTGCGTGCCGCCATTGCCGACGATCGCATTCCGGAATTGATGGCGCCTTCGCATTCTTCGACGAAGCTGACGGCAAACGAATCCACGGATTCGGCAGTGGCAAGGCGATGAATTCAGGTCAATTAAATTCAGCAACTTCCACCACAACCTATTCAGACCACTCCTTAATGGTGTGAAAAGAATCAAACGGCGCTGGATTCCTTTCACAGATGCAAGTGGGTTATCGCTCAAGACGCTCAAGCGCACGCTTAAGGCCACTGACACGTCGTTAGTAGCTGGCATCCAGCGACACGCTCGAAGACGCGGCGCCTCCTCAACAGTTCGCGGCGGCATAGCACTGTTCATCCGCCAACTGCCGAATTGGGCGCGTCCTCAAGGATCGGCGTGTTTCAATTCCAAGCTTTCGCATCTTGTAAATCAGCGTAGTACGCGCCAATCCAAGCCGATTGGCCGCCCCGTCCTGCCCTCCGATCATCCAGTCCGTTTGCTGCAATGTTTCCAGGATATGCGCCCGATCGGCTTCGGCAAGCGTGCGCGACGCGGTCTCCGAGCTCTGCTTGACCGTCTGCTTGAAGTCCAGCGGCAGACGCAGCACCGACCCGGGCGAAAAGAGCACCGCGCGCTCGATGAAATTCTGTAGTTCGCGAATATTACCCGGCCAGTCGTGCGCTTGGAGGGCCGCCACAACTTCATCAGGAATCAAATCGATGGGCTTGTTGAGGCGGGCAGCAAATTTTGCTACGAAGAACTCGGTCAGCGGCAGGATGTCCTGAACGCGTTCACGCAACGGAGGCAGGCAGATTGGAATTACGTTCAGCCGGTAGAAGAGGTCTACCCGAAACAGCTTCTTGCTCACCAGCTGCCCGAGATCCTGGTTTGTCGCCGCCACTACCCGCACGTTGACCCGGACGGTCTGGGTGCTACCCAAAGGCTCGAACTCCTGCTCTTGCAGGGCGCGTAAGAGCTTGGGCTGAAGTTCCAACGGCATGTCGCCAATCTCATCCAGAAAGAGCGTGCCTCCATCCGCCATCTGAAATCGCCCTTTGGTTTGTGTGCACGCGCCGGTGAACGCGCCTCTTTCGTGGCCGAACAGTTCGCTTTCCAACAATGCACTCGGAATCGCTGCGCAGTTAAGGGCGACAAAACGGTGGTTACGGCGAGGGCTAGCCTCATGAATGGCTCTCGCAATCACTTCTTTTCCGGTGCCCGTTTCGCCCTGGATCAGGACAGCGGAGTCCACTGGTGAAACCATCTCCACCAATGTCATCAATGCCCGGAATTTCGGACTGGACCCGATCAAATCTGAAATAGCCATGGTTTTTATCCTTTCAAAGGGGCCCCATTGTGCCGGCCACGTCTCTGTCCTTGATTTTCGCCCAAACCCCGTCTTGTATCGCCCCTGGATCGATCCCAATCAGCCCCCTCAATGGTTGCGGACCTTGCTACCCATTTAGGGGGATAGCTTCCGACCGCGGGTCCGATCACTATCGAAGCGCTTCCTGCCAAAACGGCGCGCATCGAGGGACCATGCGCCCGGCCCGAGCATCGCCAAACTAGCGCACATCACCGCCAATAAAACATAAATCCAATGGCCGCCGCGCGTAGAGAAAGGCAGGGATGACGCGGCCCATAACCCATCCAGCGCCATCAGCACTCCCGTTACGGGCGTCCATAGACCGGCGATCAGAAAGATGCCGCCGGCAACCGCGACCAGGTAGCGGGCAAAAATGATCGGTTCTTCGAGCGCGCCGTAAAAACCATTCATGCCGAGAGAGATTAGAGCGATACCCGCTCCAAGCCGCAACAGCATAAGACCCAGCCCGGGCCAGCCGCTAGGAAAGGTTGAGAATAGACGTTGCAGACTGCATCCCAGCCTAATGGTATGGAATTCGCCGCAACTTCGACACCCTAGAAAGTCCTTCTTGGCCGCCCCTCTTTCGAGGGGTGCAGCAAAGCTACAAATCGATAAATCCTCGCTTCAATCCTATGGTGACGGCGTGGGTCCGGTCGCTCGCTCCCAGTTTGGCGAGGATGTTCTTGACGTGGCCTTTCACGGTTTCCTCGGTGATGGATAACCGAGCAGCGATCTCCTTATTGGCATTTCCTCCGGCGATTAATCGAAGTACTTCGATCTCTCTTGGGGTCAAGGCGTCATCGGTTGCATGCTCGGCGATTTCGGCGGCAATCTCTGGTGGTAGACGCCTTTGACCGGCGTGGACAGCGCGAATCGTATCGAGCAGTTCCTTGCGCAGCAATCCCTTTAACAAGAAAGCCCTTGCGCCCCCTTTGAGCGCGCGGAAAACCTGCACGTCTCCAGCATAAGTGGTCAGCACAATGATTCGCGCTTCGGGAAACTCACTGCGAATCGCGCTCATCGCATCGATGCCGCCCATCTCCGGCATCTGCAAGTCCATTAAAGTCACGTCCGGATTGTGCTTTCGAAACATTTCGATTGCCTCACGCCCGTTTGAGGCTTCGGCTACCAACTCCATATCGGATTGGTTCGCGATCAGCGCGGCAATGCCATCGCGCAGCAGGGCGTGATCGTCGACGGAGAGTACTCGAATCACGCCTGATCCTGCTTTCTTCGGGACAGCCGCCATCGGGGGCGGGGCGGCACAGTGTAAGCAATGGGGCCCGGGATGCTCAATTCGATTTCCGTCCCCGCTCCCATTCCGCTCCAGATGGTTAACTTCGCGCCTAATTGTCTGGCGCGCTCACGCATTCCAGGCAGGCCATAGTGGCCGGAGCGGCCCTCCTCCAGAATCGCCGGAGCAATGCCCGCTCCGTCATCCCGAACTCGCAACCGGAATACACCATCCGCGTAGATGAGTTCAACTTCAATATGCTGCGCGCGGGCGTGGCTGAAAGCGTTGCGCAGCGCCTCGCGAGTAATGCGATAGAGCTCGTCTCGAATGATAGGATGCATGTCCCGCGCCGAACCTTCCACGACTAAGCGGAATGCTGCGGCTTCTGGTGTAGCCAGTTCGTCCCCCAGCATCCTCAGCGCCTGCGCCAGATCATTCGTAGTTACTGCGGAGGAACGTAAGTCGTACACGGCGTTCCGGCCCTCGGCGATCGCCTGATCCGCGCGTTCGAGAGTTTGTTCGAGCGCCTCCTTTGCTTTTCCTTGAGGAAGCATATCGTCAACTACCTGGAGGCGGAGCATCAACCCTTGAAAACTCTGGAGCAAAGTGTCGTGCAAATCGCGCGCCACTCGGGTCCGCTCCGCGAGCCGCTCGGAGTGGCGAAGATCCGCTCTGGCTGTCATTTGACGGAGCCGGAGGCGATAGAGACACCAGGCCAGCAGCAAAAGAGCCGCAATGGCGGCAAGCTGGTACCTGCGATCCTGCCACAACGCGGGTTCTACGTCGAACATCATCGTGGCTTCGTCCCCACTCTGGACGCCGTCCGGATTACGGGCCACCACATGGAATTTGAAGCGTCCGGGGGAAATATTGGTATAGTCCACTTCCCGCACTGCCGTCGGCTCGCTCCAGGCCGAATCGACGGTGTCCAGCCGATAGCGGTATCTTACGCCCTCAGGATTTGAGACGTTCACGGCGGCGTAACGGAATGTCAAGCGCCGCTGGCCGGAGGGAACGCGGATCTGGCCGCCGGGCGGGACGGGTTTTCCGTCCACCAGCATCCCGTCCAGGCGTATCGCCATGGGAAATGCCGGCCGGGAAAATGCGGACGGCGACAGAACCGAGATCCCTTGATTCAACGAGAACCAGACGCGTCCGCGATTGTCGTTCACCAAAGAGCGGCTGCGCTTCACACCCTCCACGCTGGCCAGCCCGTCCGTCACCCCAAACTCCTGGTAATCACCTGGCTGAAACGCGTCGTTGAGCAACGAGCTACACTTTACGCGCAGAACGTGGTTGCCGGTAGTGATCCACAGCCAGCCCTTATTTTCGGCGATGCCAAGAATCTCTCCATAGAGCGGGTCCGGCGCACCAAGTGGTACGTGGATGACCCCCGCCTGGAGGAACGAAATGCCTTTTGCAGTACCGATCCAAAGCGTGCCTGATGAATCGAAAAGAAGGCTTTCAATCGCGCCAGGTGGTAACCCGTCGCGCGCGGTATAGGTAACCCAAGCGTCCTTCTTGAGCTCCGCAAGGCCATTTGGCGTCCCCACAAAGACAGCTCCCGCGGCATTCCCGGTAATGACCGAAATCCGGTTGGATGGTAGCCCATCCTGAGTGGTAAATGTGTGCCACGTGTTACCACGGAAGCGGCTGAGACCCTGGTCGATTGTCCCCGCCCAAACCGTGCCGCCCGGCCCCAGATAGATTGAATAGACCGAATCCTGCGCGAGCCCGTTTCGAGTCGTATACGTAAAATCTTGAAAAGCGCCTCCCTGCGGCCGGAGCCGAGTGACGCCACCGTATTTCCGGGCTATCCAGATTTCACCGGCGCTTCCTGCAATCGAATAAACAGCTTCATCCTTGAGACCGGCTACCGTAATTCGCTCAACCTGCCCTTTCGAAAGGCGGAACAATCCGCCATCCCAGGGAGCAAACCACGCACTGCCTTGGTTATCAATGTATATCGCTCCACAATTGATCGAAGGCAAGCCTGCCGAGGCCGAGTATGTGTCGAATCCGTCGCCCCGGTAACATTCCAAAGTATCCGGACCGCCAATCCACAGATTTCCGTCGCGGTCCTCGAACAGAGAAGTGACTGGCGAGTGCACCGCCAGACGATCCAGCGATTGGATTTCCCCGTCGGCTGCGGTCTCGTTCGCCTCGGCCTTGAACAGACCGCCATTGGTAGAGATCCATATTTCACCTTCGAGACCTTTCGTTAACGCGAGTATTTCCTGGCTATTCAGCTCCGGACGCGTCTCGCGAACCAACGTGCCGTTATGTAGACTCATCAGTCCTTGGCTCGTACCTACTAACATCGTGGACTCCGCAATTGGAAGCAGGCAGTTAATTTTCGCAGTTGGCATACCTTCGACATGCTCAATTGCCGGGATACCCCGTTTCACGCTAAGACGAAAAACACCGGTGTCGCGTGTACCGATCCAGATGACGCCGTCGGATGTTTGCGCAATTGCCGTGGGATACTCAGGAACCGCACGTGCATCCAGGATGAGGTGAGGCGTCCCTTGGTCGTACTCGATCAGGCCCTGCGCTTCCGAGGCAAAGAGAAGCGATCCGCGGGGGGGCGTCGTCACTGTCGTCGTAGCTACTGCGACTCGATGCCGGTGCGGACCATGGTCGGGTACCGGTCTCCCGAGGTGGCCGTCTGCGTAGGGGAGGAGGTGGGTAACGTCATCGATGGCCCACAACTGGCCGGCCGAATCTGTTACCAGACCGAGAATGGGAAAGCTAACCTCGGAGCGCTCTTGGTGAATGAACGCAAACCTTAGGCCGTCATATCTGACGAGTCCCTTGCTAGTGCCGATCCAGAGATAACCATCGCCAGTTTGCGTGATCGAGTAAACGTACCCTCCTGGAAAACCCGAGGCTGCATCCCAAACGCGGTGGCTGTGGATGGCTGCAATTTGCTCGGGGACTGCGCTCGAAGCGGCGTGCATCCATAGCAGAGGTAAGGCGAACCAAGGAATCCGTCGCATTAAATGGCAGGCTCTCCGGCGAAACTAAGGTAAGAACTGAAACTGGTCCACCACCACTTCGGCGCGCCGATCGAGACCGGCTGGATTACCCTTGGGGTTCCAGTAAACATACAAAGTCATGCGTACCGATTCAGATCCGGGTCTCGGAATTTCAGATGTAAACACATGCTTGGACACTACTGGCTCGCCTGGAGTTGCCCTGGCGGTAATCATTGTGACGCGGCCAGGTTCCCAGACAATTGTATACTTTAGTTTGCCGCCAGGCGCGACAAACCGCGAGATGTTCATCACCGCGTAATTCGGCTGCAGGACAAACTGGGCATTCTGGTTGTCCGGGTTGCCCCAACGGCTAATTTCGATATCAAATTCGCGATTGTTCTGCTGATCGGTCGAATAATCCCACACGAACATGCCGAAGACCACGGCCGGCTCCAGGCTGGATGTGTCCTCGACGGTAAACGAATATGTGCCATATCCCAGGCTTCGCGTCAGGTTCACCTCCGAACACGTCCACTTTTGATCGCGCTTGATGATTTGAAGATGAAGAGCCCCCGCCTGGTCTGTATAAACGTTGTCGGGATGGTAGGGATTGGAAGTACCGCCGCGGTCGCTCGGCTTCCAGCGCACCCGCCACGTGAAGCCGCTGAAACCCGTGAAGAATGACGAAGACTTTTCCTGCCCGCGGGTAGTCGCGACCGCCAATACGGCCCCTCCAAGCTCGGGCATTCGGCGCAATGTTGCACGCGGCTGGTAGGAAGGATCCACAAGCAGGGCAGCGTATTCGGTGCCGAAGTGTGTTTCGTTGCGCCAGACCTGGCCTGGTAAAATGGCCGTAAACGGAGACGTCAGCAGCGGCTGCAGCCACCACAATATTCCGGACTTGGAGTAGAGAACTATTCTTTGTCCGGGGAGTGCCCCGCGAACGGTGCCCTCAATCACGTCTTGCTGGTCGTGATCTCCGGGATTCGATTCGGGTACCTGCGTAAACGAGATTCTCGGATCATCTTTGTGCGAGGCGCCTTGATGACAGCCGGCCAATGCGATGCACAGGAGCAACCACCAGCCCCCGCCCAGCCTGTGAGACGCAGAGCACACGATCTTCCCACCGAGCTTCCTCAACTAGTTGAGATTTTATCCACCTCGCGGCTAACTTGCAAACGTATCCGCGTTGCCCGCCGCGCGAGTCGTCCTAACGACGACGCCTGTACGGATTGAGTGCCACTTCATTCTACGCGCTGGGGCTGCCCTGAGTTGAGTACACTGATCAATGCCGAGCGTTTAGCGGCGTCGCGTTGTGGCCGGATCAGGTTTTGCTGAACTCTTTTTGGTTAGCCTGATACAATCGGCCAATGTGGTACGTTGCTGTTGGCATTGCTCTCATCATTTGCATATTTCTTGCGGCGCGAGCGAATCGAGGACATCAGCTTTCATCCCGAGCCTCCAGAGAGATGCGTGACCACATTCGTCGACAGTCGTACACGAACGATGAGTCGCCATAATCACGAGGCGGTCACGACTCCCTCTGCGAGCGGGGTCTGGAAATGGCAGCAATCACGTCAAGCTGCCGAGGCGTCAGTTTGTCCGGGTCGATTTCGAGCAGGTTAGTCTGTTCCAGGTGGCCCCGGAACCTCTCAGGCTTCAGTCCCTTCAGCAAAAAGATGCCTGCGGTGACGTTCCCTTCGAATGCCATTTCCGTCAGCTTGTCTTGCAAAGAGTCGCCCACTTCAAGCACAGCTTGCTCGAAAGCTTGTATGTACCAGGAATCGTCTTTCCTGCCTTGCTCAAACTTCCACACCTGGAAAACGCAGCCAAGAACTTGCACTTTTTCACGTGCGAAATTCTCGGAAAATCAGATCACTGTTTTGCTGCCGATCAAATAGTCGCGAGGGCAGTCCGCTGATCGAGGTGGCGAGCTATCGTGCTTTCCGTGGAGATTTTGTTTTAGTCGTTATCATCATGGCGGCGGTCAAGGAACTGGCGACCGCAAGTCCCGACGCAACCCACAAGACGATGCGATAGCCGGCAACAAAAGCTTCGTCAATCGCTTGGCGCGCCAACGCGTCATCTGTTTCGGCGGCGGCCAGTCTTGAACGCTGTGCCTCAACGTGAGCTGTCGCCGCGGGTGAAACACCTAAATGACTCAGATTCCGATCCAATGCGCTCTGAAAAGCATCCGCGAGCAGTGCCCCGAACGCCGCGACAGCCAACAAAGCGGCAATGCGCGAAACGGCATTATTAACACCGGACGCGGTCCCGGCATGGTTTTGATCGACCGAGTTCATCACCGTGGTGGTCAGCGGCGCCACGCTGATCGCCATGCCAAGCCCAAGCACAACGAGCGCCGGGAAGAACATCGTCCAGTAGGACCCGCCGATGCCGGGCCGGGTGAATAGCGCAAATCCGGTCGCGGCGATCAAAGGGCCGATCACCAAGGGAGCTTTTGCGCCATATCGATCGAGAAGTCCACCGGACCAGCGCGACAAAAGAAACATCAACAGGATGAACGGCAGAAGAGCGGCGCCGGCCTGAGTCGGAGTATACCCTTGCACCTGTATCAAATCTAGTGGGAAGAAGAACAGCATGCCGCTCAAGGCGGAGTAGAGAAAGAGGGTCAGCAGATTCGCGCCACTGAAACTGCGGGAGCGGAACAGACCGAGAGGGAGCATCGGCGACGATGAGCGCGTCTCCCAGTACAAAAGCAAGATCAAGAAGATTGCACCCGCTAGTCCCACAGCTGGCCTCGAATCGATGAGGGCAAAGACGATTCCACCCAATCCGAGCACGGCCAACAGGGCCCCAGCCCAGTCGAATCGACGGCCTTGATCGGCCGTAAAGCTCTCGGGGACTTTCCAAAGCGTCAGTAACAGTACCGCGAGCCCGACGGGTACATTGATGAAGAACACCCATCGCCAGGAACCGTGCTGGGTAAACCATCCTCCCAACACCGGACCGACGGCAGCGGTGATGGAGGTGAACCCGGACCAGGTTCCGATCGCGCGGCCGCGGTCATCCTCAGAAAAACTAGCGCTGATCAGCGCCAGACTACCGGGGACGAGCAATGCTCCACCAACCCCCTGTACGCCTCTGGCAATAATCAGCCATCGAATATCGGGCGAGCAGCCGCACAAGGCGGAGGCAGCGGAAAAGAGCGCAACACCAACAGCGAAGACCTTGCGGCGCCCATACAAGTCCCCGAAAACGCCGCCGATCAGCAGCAGCGCCGCCAGGAACAACCCGTACGACTCCACCACCCATTGAACGTCTGACAGCGTGGCGTGAAGTGCAGATTGCAAAGCTGGCAGTGCTACGTTTACAACTGTTCCGTCAATGAACGCCATGCTCGAACCCAGGATGGTCGCGGCCAAAATCCATGGTCCGTTCACAGCGGCCGGCTGGGAGCATCGATTACTGCGAATCGCGGCTTCGTCGCAGGGAGGCCTCGCGATAGTAGCCATTCTTCCATTTTCCGCTGGATCGCTCAGTCGTGCCAACCCGCCTTCGACAATGCTGGTTCCTTCAAGACCTAGGTTGCTTCCAACGTTGTCTCAATCGCTTCCACGGTCACAGTCTCGCCGCCTAAGGCCTTGTTCAGCAGGTGCTCGGCGATCACATCGAGCTGCTCCGGCGTCAGCTTGTCCGGGTCGATGTCGAGCAAGTTGGTCTGTTCCATCCGTTCGCGGAAGCGCTCGGGATTGCAGGCCTTGAGCAGAAAGATCAACAGGGAATCGGAATACTGGTTGGTGAACAGCGGCTCTCCCTGGACGTAGACCTGTTTCCCCCTATGCAACACCGGCTTGCGGATTCCTTCGCGAGCGCGCCGTACTGCTTCGTCCTCCAGCGCTCGATCAGCCTGGACTTCGGCTTCCCTGAACCGGCGCGGATAAGTCGGATCCACCGGGATCGTGGTCACTAGGTGGATCGGAATCCGTTGAATTGATTCTCATTGTCTCCCTACGCTTAGCGCTTCGAAGCCGGAGACGACGTCGAACAGTTCCTCGTCGATGCTACTCTGGCGCTGCCGATGGAATGTCCGGTTGAGGTCCTCCAGCAATTCGTTGATATTCTTTTCGGCGCGTTGCATCGCCGCCAGTCGGCTCGCATTCTCGCTCGCAAGGGACTCGGCGCACGCCCGGAAAAGCGAGATGAAAAGATATTCGCGAATGAGAGCGCGCAAAGTCGTAGTGCCGCCGCACATGATTTCAGGCAGGTTACCGGCGGGCCAGCGGACTTGGGCCAAACCTTGTTGCCATTGAGCGTCCAGCGGCAACAACCGCTGGCTGACTGGCTGGTAGAGCGTCCCCGACTGCGGGCGATTATGGAAGACGTAAACACGCGCATACTCGCCTTTAGCCCGGCGAGCTTCGCTTTCGATTTGAATCTGTCCGACCAGCGGGGTGATGGCCTGGACGGAGTTCGGCACGGGAAAGAGCCCCACCGGCGGCAGGCCTGCGTCCGTCAGGCGCGCATGAACGCGTTCACCAACGGCCCAGACTTCGGGGGTGCCAGGCAGAGCCGCCAGCGTCTTGACCGCAAAGTCGGCCACTACGTCATTAAACTGGCCCACCAGACCCTGGTCTGAGCCGAACACCACGGCGGCAATCGCGCCAGCTTCGGTCGCTCCTTTCCGTTCCGCTATCCAGGGCGCCGGTCCGCTCTCCCGGAAGCATGCGCCCAACCCCAGCTCCACGGTGCGATAGTAATCGGCCAGCGCGTGAACCGAGTTCTCGTATTGTCCGATGCTCGAGGCAGCCGCCGCCTTCATGGTGCGGACGACGGATTGTAGATCCCCGGCGCCCCCGATCTTGCGGCGCAGACTCGCGTTGGTGTCGCTCATGACTTGTCTTTGCTTTCAGGCTTGGGCTTGGGCTGGAAGCGAGCTAGCGACTTCCGGGCGATTTGGATGATGGTCTCGCGATCGGCGTCGCTCAATTTTTCGGCGGTCGCTAAACGATCGCGCACTTCCGCCGGGATATCCGCCGAGGCATCGCGCAAAGAATGCTCGGCGTCCTTCATTTGCTCCAGCGGCACGCCGTCGAAGAGTCCCGCGCTCAACGACAGCAGAATGGCGATTTGCGCGGGTACGGAGACGGGGGACAATTCCGGCTGTTTGAGGCAGGCACGAATGCGCCGTCCGTGGTCGATGATCTTGCGGGTGTTCTCATCCAAGCGGGCCCCGAACCGGGAGAAGCTTTCCAGTTCCTCAAACTGCGCATAGGCTAGCTTGAGATCGCCCGCCACCGCGCGGAAGGCGGCGCGTTGCGCTTCGCCGCCGACGCGCGAAACAGATTTTCCGACATCCACCGCGGGCAGCACACCTAATTCGAATAGCGACGGCGAGAGGTAGATCTGCCCATCCGTGATGGAAATCAAGTTGGTCGGAATATAGGCGGAAATATCCTGCGCTTCGGTTTCTATGATGGGCAGCGCAGTCAGAGAGCCGCCGCCCAGTTCCTGGCGCAAGTGCGTCGCACGTTCCAGCAGCCGCGAGTGAATATAAAAAATGTCGCCAGGGAACGCTTCGCGGCCAGGCGGACGGCGCAGCAGGAGGGAGAGCTCGCGGTAGGAGCGCGCGTGCTGGGTAAGGTCGTCGTAAACGATCAACACATCCCGGCCGGCTTCCATGAAGGATTCCGCGATACTGGTCGCTGCGTAAGGAGCGATGTAAGCCAGACCCGGCGGGTCGTTGCCCTCGGCCACGACGACGACGGTATAATCCATGGCGCTCTTTTCCCGCAGTGTTGCCACGGTTTTCGCCACGGCGGACGCGCGCTGGCCGATAGCGCAATAAACACACAGCACATTCTGGTCGCCGCGCTGGTTGAGGATGGTATCGATCGCAATGGCGCTTTTGCCGGTCTGGCGGTCGCCGAGAATCAACTCGCGCTGGCCGCGTCCAACGGGAATGAGCGCATCGATTGCCTTAAGGCCGGTCTGAAGAGGTACAGTGACGGGCGCGCGATCCATGATAGGCGGGGCCGGGCGTTCGATGGGTAGACGCTGGTTGGAAACCACTGGCCCCTTGCCATCCAGTGGCCGGCCGAGCGGATCGATGACGCGCCCAAGCAATCCATCGCCTACGGCCACGTCCATGACCCGGCCTGTGCGCAGCACTTCATCTCCCGCGTGGAGATGCCAGTATTCGCCCAGGAGAACAGCGCCAATTTCGTCCGCGTCCACGTTGAACGCAATGCCGAGCAAATCGCCGGGGAACGTCACCAATTCATCGAAGCCCACGCCGGGCAGCCCGGACACCTTGGCGATGCCGGTGGCCACGCTGAGGATGGTGCCCACTTCCCGTGGCCTCAATTCCGGCTTAAATGCTTCTCGCACCTGGCTGAGTTCAGCAAACGCAGTGTCGAAATCGTTCTGGAGGCTCTCAGGTTCCATATTCATTGGCTTTTTGTGGCGGGCTGGGCGTCAGCTTTGTCCTTCTCTTCGAGAAGTTCGTCGACGCCTTTTTCCAACGACTCCAGATAGTCCGCGATGCTCCAGCCCACCTTTTGTCCATTCGTGGTGAGCTCAATGCCGCTGATCAGGTCCGGCGCCGTCTCGAACCGGACGCGGACCACAGCCGAGAAGGTTTCGTTGAGCGCATTCTGTATGGCCGCGCGCTGCTCGGCCGGGACGTCAAACGTGCTGCGGACGACTGCGGGTTCGGAAGCTTTCTTAAGCGCTTCGCCAAGCCCTTCCTTCGCCTTGCCGTCCATCTCCCGCAGGCGGCGAGTGAACACTTCGCCCAGGCGTTCTTCCAAGCTTGTGGTGGCGAGGTCCGTCAGCGCCTTTCGTGCGATGGCAAATACTTCCTGCTGTGTCCGGTGGATGATGGCCTGATGTAAAGTGTGTTCTTCGTTTTTCAGCGTTTCCCGCTGTTTTGAACTCAAAGCTAAGGCGGCTTTGCGCGCTTCCTCAAGAAGCCGCTGACGTTCCGCCTGCGCATCGCCGGTTGCTTTGCTCAAGAGTGCGGCGCGTTGCTGGTCGAACTCCGCGTTCTTTTTCTGGAACTCGTCGTGCTCCTTTTGGGCTTCGGCCTTTTTCGCGGCGGCGTCGGCGAGCTCCGCGGCGATCCGCTTCTCCCGCTCATCGATGGCGTGCAGGATAGGCTTATAGAGAAAGCGCTTCATCAACCACACCAGGATGAGGAAGTTGAGCGCCTGCGCAGCGACGGTGAACCAATCGATAAGCATGGGCTACTTTCCCGCAGTTTGGGCGATGGCGTGGTTCCAGAACGGGTTGGCGAAGATAAGAATCATTGACACCACGAAACAGTAGATGGCGATGGACTCGATCATCGCCAGGCCCACGAATAAGGTCCGCGTGATGGTAGCGGAGGCATCCGGCTGCTGCGCCAGCGAAGTGAGTGCCGTCGCCACCGCCCTGCCTTCCGCCAGCGCAGGCCCTATGGCCCCCAAACTGATAGTGATCCCGGCGATGACAATTGATGCCACCGCGATGATGGTCATGCTATCCACGATGTCTCCTTTCGATGTCGTAGTTCATGCTGCAATACTCGGCGCGGCTTCCGGATTTGGTTTACGGACTTGCGTGGCGGCCGCAATGTACACCGCCGCCAGGATGCTGAAGATGTATGCCTGGACCATGCCGGTTAACTGGCCGAGCAGCGTCATAATGATTGGAAAGAGGAAGGGCGTGATTGTCAAAAGAATTCCGATGATCATTGCCCCGCTCATCATGTTTCCGAACAAGCGGACGGCCAGGGCCAGCGTGCGTGAAAGTTCGCTGATGATGTTAAAAGGTAGCATCAGGAATGTCGGCTTGGCGTAGGACTTGAGGTAGTTGCCCACCCCTTCCTCTTCGATGCCGAAGAAGGGCACTGCAACAAACACGCACAGCGCGAGGGCAGCCGTGGTGGAAAGCGAGCCAGTCGGTGGCTGGTATCCGGGAATGACAGTGCAGAGGCTGGCTGCTGCGATAAATAGAAAAAGCGTGCCTAGAAAGCCGAGGTACTTCTGTGCCTGACTCAGGCCGACTTCTTCAATTTGCTTCTGGATGCTGGTAACTACGATTTCGAGTAGGTTCTGCCAGCGAGAACGTTCCAGGCCGACGGAAAGTTTGCGTGTGATGAGTCTTGAACCGACGGCCAGCACCAGCATCAGTCCCCACGTGAACATAATGGTGCCGTTGAGTTTGAAAAACCCGTATTGCCAGAAGATCATCTGATCGGGACTAAGGTGCATGGCTGGCCTCCCGTGCCCAGTAAGTTGGTTTTTGCGCCGCTCGTGTGAGCCGTGTCACGAAGACGCGTGCCATGACGAATCCAAGGAGGCACACCAGCAGCCTCTCCCAATGACCGCGCCCGACAAAGTAGAGACCAGCCAGGACAGCGCTCATTCGCAGCAATTGGCTCCCCAACAGCCAAAGCGCAGGCTGTTTGGACGAAACGCACGCGCGAACCGTCCACCAAAGGCCGCCGAAAAATATCGAACCGAGCAAAACGCCTGCCCCGAGAGCCGGCCCGAGACTCAAAGCTTCACTGATCATTGTTCTCCTGTTCCGCTCGCATTTCCCTGTCTTCCTTCTCCACCCAATGCCAGGCATTCAAACAGCCAATCACCAGGCCGATGACCAGCAGCATCAGCGTCCAGGAATGGCGTCCTGGATGGCGATTGTCCAGCCAGACACCGAGCGCCGCGCCGGCCAGCGTCGGAACCACCACGGACCAGCCGATAAGCCCCATCATTCCCAAGCCAAGCCAGACGCCCCGCGTGGAGTCGCGCTGCGCCCGGAGCTTGCGTGCAGCCTTCGCGCCGACCGCCCGGCTGAACGCAGTCCCGTCGTCCGGGCTCTTGATCTGGGGTTGTTCACTCATGATGAAACTTCGCTATGCGGCGGATGAAATCACTCTCCATTCTCGCCGTCACTGAGCGGACGCTCTGCTCGCTTTTGCTCACGGTCAGAAACTCGCGCTCCACCGCCGCACGCAACTGGCCGAGATCCGTTCCGCCAATTGCGTTGCGCACGGAGACGAGCACCTCCAAGCCGGTCTTGACCAACACTCCTTCATCCACGGCCAGGTAAACTTCGCTTTCACTTTCGTTCTGGTAAGTCAAAATTCCGGGCGCGAGCGCCGCGACGAAGTCCCGGCGGTGTGGCAAAAGTCCCATCGATCCCCCACGGGTCTCCGCAACGATGCGCGAAACTCCGGTTTTCTCGGCGAAGATTTGGAACGGCAGAAGAATTTTAAGATTCATGAGCGCCGGCTGTGGCATGTTCGACCTCCGGTTCGGGCTTGGGTTCGGGTTTCGGCTGAGATTGGG
>Ga0116135_1000249_pt1 | contig 29638 bp, 25 predicted proteins | sample June2015DPH_20_1_FD_89738 | JGI IMG/M metagenome (GOLD analysis project Ga0116135, IMG submission 89738) | Peatland microbial communities from SPRUCE experiment site at the Marcell Experimental Forest, Minnesota, USA - June2015DPH_20_10 | ecosystem: Environmental > Terrestrial > Soil > Wetlands... | reverse complement strand
GCCGTCGAGATTGAGCCCATGAACGGCGCGTATCTCGACTCGCTTGGCTGGGTCTATTTCAAGATGGGCAACTACGAGCTTGCCGAAGAGAATCTGCGCCAGGCCGTCGACCGCGACCAGTCCGACCCCACGGCGCACGACCACCTCGGCGATCTCTATGAGAAGACCGGCCGCATCCGCCTGGCTGCCGCGCAGTGGGAGCTCTCGCTCTCTGAATTCGCCAAGTCCTCGACCGCCGACGTTGAGCCCGGCGACGTGGCCAAGGTGCAGAAGAAGCTTGAAACCGCCCGCGTGAGACTCGCCAAGCAGGATAGCGAAATCGGCCAGCCCAAACCGGAATAGAATCGAAGTTGCAGCAACAGAAAATGGGTGCCAGCAATCATGACTGCCGGCACCCATTTCACTTGTTCACTGATTCACTCATTCACTTCTTCACTGATTCACTTCTTCACTGATTCACTGATTCACTGATTCACTGATTCACTGCATCATTTGTTCTGCGCCGCCGCGGCCGCAATGAACAAGTCCACATTGCTCTGGTCCACCAGCGTTGTGCCTGTATCCACAAACACAGGGTATGGCGCAAACGAGTCGGCGCTATAGTCCTTGCCCAGTTCCTTCGGCGGATAGTGGAACACATCGTCCAGCGCCTTCAGCCCCAGAAAGCCCATGGTCAGCGGCTTCTGCGCGATGGTCGCGTCAATCGAACCGTCTTTGATTCCATTCAGCGTTTCCTGGGCCGTATCCCACGCCAGCAGCTCGCGCCCGCCGCCGCCACGCTTGATGGCGTCTGCCACCATCTTGCCCGTCTCCGACTCCAGGCACACAAACGCGTCGATCTTTTTGGGACCTGTCAGCGCCATGTACTCCTGAGTCTTGTCGAAGGCAATGTGCGTATCGCCCTTGATGTCAACCACGTCCACAATCTTGATGTCCGGCCGGGATGCAAATGCATCCTTGAAGCCCTTGAGCCGGTCGTCCAGGCTCGGCTGGCCCGCAAAGGTGAAGAACACCACGTTGCCCTTGCCGCCCAGCTTCAAGATCAGCCTCTTGCCGCCCAGCTGCCCGGCTGCCAGGTTGTTCGTTCCAATGAAATAGAGCCGCCGGCTACCCGCCGCATCCGAATCGATGGTGATCACCGGAACTCCTGCGCTGATGGCCGCGTCAATCTCCGGCTGCAGCACGGACGCATCCGCCACTTGCAGCAGAATCCCCGCCGGCTTGGCGGCCACTGCCTTCTGCAGCTCGGCCAGCTCCGCCTTGGGATCGTAGTTGTCCGGACCCTCCACCCTCGCCGTAACCTTGAACTGCGCCGCGGCCTGCTTGAATCCAGCTGCCGCCGTCTGCCAGTAAGGCGCGGAAAGGTTGCTCGCAATCAGGTAATACACCTCTTTGTCTGAGTGCCGAGCACCGCACCCCGACGTAAATGCCACTGCCAGCGCCAGCATGGCCAACGCAGTTGTCTTCATCGCTTTCATGCTTGCCTCCCGGTCCGATTGTGAGACTTCAAGGGCTCAGGAACCCGATTCGTCTCCGAATCTGCCCTGCAAAAATGAACGGCAGGATGGTACTCCGGCACAATCTGCCTTGTCCAATCCTCACTGCTTGGAAACGTTATACCTCATGGCCCAATTCAACTTTCGTGATTGTCCGCACGTTTGATGCCCGTCCATGCGTGGCAGTCTCCAATTGCGGTATAACCAGACGTGAGACCTCCTGACGCGAACTGAAACTGCGCGCATCAAAGGATTGCGCATCGGCGCCGATGACAAAACTTTCCGAGAATCCGCCTGCCCTGCCTCCGGCAATTGCCGTGCGCGGCGATGCGACCGACCAGCTCACCCGCCGAAGATACGACGAGCCGCCTCACGCCTATCGCACGCCCTTTGCCCGCGATGCGGCCCGGATCCTGCACGCGCGCGCCTTCCGACGGCTCGCCGGCAAGACCCAGGTCTTTGCCCGCCGGCCGGCCGACTCGCCCTCCGACCACTTCCGCAGCCGCCTCACCCACACCCTTGAGGTCACGCAGATTGCCCGCACGCTCGCCGGCTCGCTCGGCCTCAACGCCGAACTGGCTGAGGCCCTGGCGGTGGCCCACGACATCGGCCATCCGCCCTTTGGCCACACCGGCGAAAAGGCGCTCGACCGCTGTCTGCGCGCCCATGGCCTCACCTTCGACCACAACCTCCACGCCCTGCGCATCGTCACCTGGTTTGAGGAGCGCTACGCCAGCTTCCGCGGCCTCAACCTGACTCTTGGGGTCAGAGAAGGCATTGTCAAGCACTCGCGCGACTACTCCGCCGACACGCATCCTGAGCTGGCCGAATACTTCCTCGGCCAATTCCCGCCCCTCGAAGCCCAGCTCATCGACCTCGCCGACGAGATCGCCTATCTCACCGCCGACCTCGACGACGGCCTCGAATCCGGAATTCTCACTCTCGAGCAGGTCCGTGACGGCGTCCCGCTCTTTCGCAGCTTCCACGATGCCGTCCTTGACAAATACCCCTCTGCCGCGCCCAAGCTCACGGTCAATGAAGCTTTGAAGCGCATCCTCAGTTTGCTGGTGACCAACCTGATAACGGAGATCCGCAAACGCGCAACTGCATTTGGCTCCGTCACGCTCGACGACATCCGCCGCGCCCCGCAGCGCATGGCTGTGTTGAGTCCTGAACTAGAAGCCGCCCGCGCCGAGGCCAAGGAATTCCTCTACGCCAATCTCTACAACAGTTCCACGCTTGAAGAAGCCCGCGCCCGCGCCACCGAGATTGTGGAGAGCCTATTCGCCGCGCTCATCGCCGACCCGACCCAGCTTCCCGAAGACCACCAGGCGCAAATTCCCACGCAGGGCCTCGCCCGCACCGTAGCCGACTACATCGCCGGCATGACCGACAGCTACATCGAGCAAGCATGGCTCCGCTGCGGCGCTCAAAAATAAATCTGTCACCCTGAACCACCGAAGGGGATCGAAGGACCTGCAGCTCCGGCTTTTTAGTCGAGATGAGATTCAGGACCGAATGGAAAACCATTTCTCGCCATCCACCGCTGTAGAAGAAAAATCGCCGCAGTTCCAATCCCAAACAGCGCGAATACGTTGCCTGTAACTCGCAGCACCGCAATCGCGTAATCAAGGAACGGCGGATAGAAATCGCCCACAAGGCCGGGAAAAAAGAAGAGACCCACAAGTTGGAATGCGACTAAATAGCCAACTGCAAGAGAGGCAGGTACCAGGAATATCCACCGCGCCCGTTCGATCGAACGAATCCAAGGCCATACCAATAAAGCCGAGGCAAGCATTGCCGCACCCACAACCAGCGGCTTCCCTATTTCCGCGAAACGAGTGTCCGCAACAAACATGAATGCGGCGAGCGATATCGACTGGTACAAAACGCCAATCGCACCGAAGCAGATGAACCGAAATATCCCGGACCTATTCATCCAAGCTGCTCGCCCTCTCAGCCACCGGGTCTATCTCCGCAACGATCCTGGCGCCGTCCTGGCGAAACCGGAGCCGCGATCCATTCCTTATCCCCATCTACTCGCGAATTGCGGGAGAGATTTCGAACTCCCCGTTCGGCACGACGATCACGGCTTCACGTTTCATGATGTGCATTCTGGCACATGCGACTTGGCCTTGAGCGTCCGATCCAAAAGAAAACGGTGAAACGAGTCATCTTCGTTCCATCATCTCTATTAACTCCCAATTTAGACTGCCTTACTGCACAGTCCCAGCCGGCCTCAATCTCCGCAAATCCAGCGCGCACTCCACCGCATTCTGCGCATTCAGCCGTAGATTGTCTGAAGCCGCCCACAGCCACAGCCGCGCCGTCTGATTGGGATTCCGATTGCCCGCTGTCTCCGGCCGCAGCCGCACCAGCACATCGTTCTGCCCGGTAGCCGCCAGGTTCGACGGAGAATCCGTGTCCTCCAGCACCAGGTCCACATGCTCGCCGCTCAGCGCCTCTTCAAGCGCAGAAATATCCAGCGCGCGCTCCAGTTCCACGGCAATCGAGAATGCATGCCCGTGAAACACCGGCGCGTGAATCACCTGCAGCGCCAGCGCTGGCCAGCGCCCGTCGCCCAGCGCCTCATAGTGCCGCCGGATGCGCGCTTCCTCGGCGTTCAGGTTAATCTTTGAGCTCTCGCCCAGGCCGCCTAACAGGTTATACGCAGCCTGCGCGTCGTAGACGGCCCGCGGCATGTTCTGAAAGCTCAGCAAACTCACCGTCTGCTGATGCAGTTCGTCCATCGCCGCGCGGCCAAACTCGCTGGCCGGCTCCAGCACCGTGGCCGCGGCAAATCGCAACGGCGCCGCCTGTTGCAGCCGCTCCAGCAAGAGCGCCAGGGCCAGCGCCGCTGGATGCGCCGGAACCACAGCCGGTGTAAACAAATCCGCCGTCGACTCCACCGGCCCCACCCCGCCCGAACCCAGCCACGGCGCACGCACCAGCACCCCCGGCTCGCGATCCAGCGCGCCGCTCAAATCCAGCACCGTCGATCCCGAGCGCAGCGCCTGCCGCCAATGCTTCCGCGTCAGGTCTTCCGTTCCGCAGAAAAACGTGAAGTCCACCCGCTCAAACGCCTCGGCGTCGATGGCATGAACGAAGGTCACCTCGTCCCCCACCTGGTCCAGTTGGCCGCGCACCTGGTCATCGTCCAGCAACAAAACATCGGCCGACGCCAGCGTCGACTCCGTGAGCGCATCCTTCAACTCGCGTCCCAGCAGCGAGGAGGCTCCAGCTATAGCAATCTTGTACACAATCGTCCTTTTTGGGTCTTAGAGAATTATGAATGCTGCACCGGGTCCGGGTGAACCACGGCCGGATCTTCCGATCCGATCGCGCCGTGCCGTCGGCGCCGTGACCACGAGTATGCCGCCCGCGCCCATATACCCGAGAACATGTAGGTCAGGCCAATCAGGAAAAATGCCACATTCGAATAGCGCAGCGTGACATAGAACACGATCGCCAGCACAAACAAAAGCTGAAACGGATGGCTGCGCGAGAGGTTGATCTCCTTGCCCGACCAGAACCGCCACGTGCTCACCATCAGAAATCCGCTCAACCCGACCAGGACCAGCCACGGAATAGCAAACCACCACCACCAGTCCTCAATCGGAATCCCATAGCACAAGTGCACCGTGGAAGCCAGAAAACCCGCGGCAGCCGGAATCGGCATTCCCACAAAGTACTTGCGATCCGGCCGTCCCGGATTTCTGGGCTGCGCATCGTGCGAGATATTGAATCGCGCCAGCCGTGATACCCCTCCGATCAGGAACAGGAAGCAGATAAACGCACCCGCCTGGCGCAGGTGCAGCATCACTTCCTGGTGCCCCGTGTCCGGCAGGAAATGAAATCCCCAGATCAGCGCCAGCAGGCTCGGCGCCATGCCGAATGTGATTGCATCGGCCAGCGAATCCAGTTCCTTGCCAAACTCGCTGGTGGTGTTGGTCATGCGCGCAATGCGTCCGTCGAGAGAATCAAACGGAATAGCGAACATGATGGCCATCGCCGCCCAATCCAGATGCGTGGACGCATCCCCTGGCCCGGTAAGCGCCTTCAACGTCTCGGTAATCGAATAGAAACCAAGCGCGATGTTTCCCACCGTGAACAGCGACGGCAGCAGAAACATGCCCCTGCGCAGCCGTGCCTGGGCCCGCGCCTTGGCCAGTGCCGGGTCGCGGTTGGGGCTCAGCCGGTTGTAATTCACTGGGCGCCTCCGCTCTGCAACTCAGCGAGCACGCTTGCTGCGCCCTTCACCCGCTCGCCCACCTTCACCTGCAGCACTGCGTCCGCCGGCAGCAGCACGTCGACGCGCGAACCAAACTTGATGAGTCCCACGCGCTGCCCACGCTCCACCGCTTCGCCTTCCCGGTGATTGAAAACAATCCGACGCGCCAGCAACCCCGCAATCTGCTTGAACGTTACCTCGACGCCATCAGCGCCGCGCACCGTCACAACATTCTGCTCATTGCGGTCGGCCGACGCCGGATTCATGGCGTTCAGGTACTGGCCCTTCTGGTAGCGCACACCTGTCAGCACGCCGCCAATCGGCGACCGGTTCACATGGACATCAAAGACGCTGAGAAAGATGCTGATCCGCTGCCGGGGACCGTCTGGAGTGGCGATTGAAACCGTCTCCGTCACCAGCCCGTCTCCGGGAGAAACCACCAGTCCGAGGCCTGCTGGAACCGTCCTTTGAGGATCGCGAAAGAACCACAGAAAAAATGCCGCCAGGAGCACCGGCGCAACGCCCCACGCCCAACCGCCCGTAGCCCACACCAGCGCAACCGCAACCGCCAGCAAGCTCAAACCGTAGATGTAACCGTCACGAACCATCGTCCCAACGATTATACGGTGATCCTGCTCGCAGAACGCTTGAAGGTGTGCAGGGATACCGCGAACGAGACGAGCCGCGAACTCTTGTCGGCACCGCTTCGCAAACCGCCTGCACGTAAGCCCGCCGTCGGGCTCGCTCCCTAAGCCACCGCCGGCGACCGGCGCTCCAGCGCAAAGATCAGGTCCTTGGCGTGCAGCTTCAGCTTTTTCAAGCGCACTTCCTCGAGCTGTTCATCCGCGGAGAGGTAAGGCTTTTGAACCAGTTCTTCAAGCCGCTGAGCGTAGCGATGATGTTCGGCATGCAGGCGATCTATTTCTTCGCTCAGCGTCGGATCCAGTACTTCGTCCATCAAGCACCTCCGGTGGTCCTGGTCAGTCATTTGTTGCAGAAACTTTACATTTGTTGCAGAACATTTACATATACCCCCGCAGCCTCACAGTCGGCAAGCGGCAAACCATTCCCAGGCCAACAAAAGTCATTGGATGGCTGTGGATATCTGCCCCAAAACCATCCAACGGGTCGTGCCTCAACCACGCAAACACATTTTGAGCAGTACCGCATCTTCCACCGGATCAGCGTAGTAGCGAGGTCTGCGTCCGCCTTCCTCGAACCCCAATGCCCGGTAAAGCCCCAGCGCTGGTCGATTCGAGGCTCGCACCTCCAGAAGGACGTCCGCCGCCTGAGCCTCGCTCAGCTCCCCCGCCAGTGCGGCGAACAGCCTCAGCGCCACGCCGCGCCGCTGATACGCCTTCGCCACGGCAATCGTCTCCAGCTCGGCCTGCGGCACAACCACACTGGCTATGGCAAATCCTGCCAGATTGCCGGCGTCTTCCGCCACCAGGGCAATTCTCTGTGGCGCACGGTTCGGATCAATCGCCGCCTGGTAGGCTGCCCGCGTCCAATGCGGTGCGTCTCTCAGTCCGGCAGCAATCTCCATCACCCGATCCAGATCCGCCATCGTCATCCGCCGGATCTGCAACTCCCCGCCGGCCGTCACGCGCCCCGCGACCCCATCGCGGATTCGCCCCCCGCCTTTCCAAACAAGACCTCAGCATCCGATCTGCGCAGGTAATGCCCATCCAGCAGCGCCAGGTCCACAAATCTTCCCGCCGCCACGCTTCCCCTGCACAGCCTCAACGCATCTATCGCCGTGGGTGCTGTGCTCTTCACCAACTCAGTCCCAGGCCAAACCGCCAACAGAAATGCCCCAGCGCTCTCGTCGCATACCGCAATCGCGTCCGGCGCCTCAATCCCCGCCAATTCCTCAGCCCCCGCCAGCAGCTCGCGCATCACCCCGCCCGTGTTGCCCAGCCGCAAAAACACCTCATGCCGATGCGCATCGAGCGCCGCCGACCCCACGCCTGCCTTTGCCGCCAGCACCTCCAGCCGCGAAACCGCCGTCACCGGAATTCCCCCGGTTCGAGTCCCGGCACCCTCAGCCAGCCCCTTCACCGCGCTCAACCCCACCCGCACCCCGGTAAAGCTGCCCGGCCCGTTCACCGCAACAATTGCGGCAACGTCTTTCAGGCCCATCCCCGCACCGCCAAGCAGCTCCCGCACCGCCGCCACCAGCGTAGCCGAGTAGCTGCGGCCCTCCAACTCGATCTCACCGGCAATCTCAATCGATTCCCCGGAAAACCGCCCCAGCGCCACCGACCCCGTCGGCCCGCACGTATCGATCCCCAGCAGAAGTCCGCCGTCCAAACCCGCCAAATGATCCACAGCATCACCCATAACCCCTCAGCATGACACACCGGCAACTGTGCCAGCCAGCCGGCTTGTTCCTGTCGTGTTTGACCGTTTTTTTGCCTCCGCATGCAAATACAATCCGCATGAATCGATAAGGAACCCTTGGCCAACGAAACCAATACCGATTTTGAGCGCCTCGCCGAATATAGCCCTGACGTGATTTGCCGGTCAGGCGCCGACATGAAATGGCGGCAGGAACCGCGTAGCGACAGCGTTGCTCGTGGCCTTTAAGGAACCGTAAAACAGCAAGCCCCACTTCCCTGTGGTTCGGCCTGCTCGTCTGGATCATCCTTCGTTGCCTCCGGAAACACACCGTCCGATTGATCGCGACCGGCTCGAATTGACCATCCTCAAGCCCGAGTCACCAGGCACCTGAACCGCGCCCCAACCCTGTAGCTCCCATCGCCCTGATGAAACGGATCCAGCGCCTTTGCATGCGCTTCATCCACCGCATCCGCGTTGGAGTGGTCTCTCGCTCGCGCAGCCACGCCCGAAGATCCAAGCCCTCTCAAAGCAGTTGCCAGGTCCGCGTAGTGCCAAGGCGAATCCACGTCCATCAGTTCCAGCGGTTCCAGGCCCGCCACCGACGCAAACCCGCGTAGCGCCGTCTCATCCGATAGCGCAAACGGCCCCGGGGTGCCCGGCGGCGGAGCCGGCAAGAGCGGCCGCAACGCCGCCACAATCGACGCAGCCTCCATACCCACAGGATCGCCCCAGGTAACCACCACCACATGCGAGCCCGGCCGCGCAACGCGCTTCGCCTCTGCCAATGCCGCGCCAGGACTAGCCGCATATTGGAATGAGTTAAACCCCGTCACCACATCGAACGATCCGTCAGGAAACGGCAGACTCTCCAGCTCGCCAGCGTAAAACTCCCCATCTGGCGTGCGGTTCCGCGCAATTGCCAGCAGATTCTCGCTCGCGTCCAGCCCTGTCACCCGCGCCCCTCTTGCCGCAGCCAGTTGGCAGGCGAGTCCCGCACCGCATCCGACATCCAGGTACCGCTCCCCTGCCTTCAGCCCTACGCGATGGAAGACCGCCTCATAAACCGGCCGGCAAGTCCCTTCTTGAATCGCGGCCCAATCCGCAGCCGCTGAACCCCACAGCGGCCCATTTACCCCAGAGGTCGTTCGCCTTCCTTCCATCGATCCGCTCCTTTGAAGGTCATGTATACCAAACTTTGTCGCCTGCCGGTTTGGCGCGCTCGCCGACAATCCCGCACCGTTTCGACACCATGCCTCATCCATTAATCTATTGAGAGCGCAATAACACATTAGCCCCTGTCTCCCAGGAGAAAAACCAGCCCTTGGCCGCTGCCGACCCAGCTTCATTCCATGACACGTGGAGGCCGCGCGCCAACCCCTGGCTCATCGCCATCACCGTAACTCTCGCTACATTCATGGAGGCGCTCGACACCTCCATTGCCAATGTGGCCATGCCCCACATCGGCGGCTCGCTTTCCGCCAGCCGCGACGAGGCAACCTGGGTGCTCACCAGCTACCTTGTCGCCAACGCCGTCGTGCTCCCCTTGAGCGGCTGGATCGCCAACCGCATCGGCCGCAAGCGCTTTTACATGACCTGCGTCGCGCTCTTCACCACCGCCTCGCTGCTCTGCGGCCTCGCTCCCACCCTCGGCATGCTGGTCTTCTTCCGCGTTCTGCAGGGCGCGGCCGGCGGCGGCCTGCAGCCCAGCGAGCAGTCCATCCTGGCCGACACATTTTCCCCCGCCAAACGCAGCATGGCCTTCGCCGTCTATGGCATGGCCGTGGTCATGGCGCCGGTGCTCGGCCCCACTGTAGGCGGCTGGATCGTCGACAACTATAGCTGGCGCTGGATCTTCTTCATCAACATTCCGGTCGGCATCCTGTCGCTCTACCTCACCAACCGCGTCGTGGAAGACCCGCCCTATCTGGCCGCCATCCGCAAGCGCAAGCTCTCCATCGACTACTGGGGGCTCGGCCTGCTCGTCGTCACCATCGGCGCCCTGCAAACCATGCTCGACAAGGGCCAGGAAGACGACTGGTTCGGCTCCCGCTTCATCACCACCTGCTGCATCGTCTCGGTCATCGGGCTGGCCGTCTTCATCTATCGCCAGCTCACCGTGGAGCACCCCATACTCGACCTGCGCCTCTTTGCCCGGCGCAATGTCGCCATGACCCAGTTCGTGATGTTCGTTGTCGGTATGTCGCTCTACTCGTCCACGGTTCTCATTCCGCAATTCTTGCAGGAGATCATGGGCTACTCCGCGCGCCAGGCCGGCATGGCCGTCTCCTCGGGCGGCATTGCGCTCATGTTTCTGTTTCCGGTTGCCGGGACCCTCGCGCCCCGGTTCGATCCGCGCAAGCTGGTCGCCCTCGGCTTCACCATCACCACCTTCGGCCTCTTCCGCATGACCGGCATCAACCTCGATGTCAGCTTTGGCATGGCGGTCAGTTGGCGCGTCTTCATTGCGCTGGGATTGCCGTTCCTCTTCATCCCCATCAACACCCTCTGTTATTCAGGCATCCCGCAGGAGAAATACAACGAAGTCAGCGGACTCACCGCGTTGATGCGCAACCTCGGCGGCAGCGTCGGCATCAGCTTTGTCACAACCCTTCTGGCCCGCTTCACGCAGAAGCATCTGAGCATGATCAGCGCCCACACCGTCGCCGGCAACGGCCCATTTGACATGATGCGCAACGCGCTCACCGGCGCATGGATGCACAGCGGCAACGCCCGGCCCGACGCCATGCAGCACGCAGGCGCGCAGATCTACGGCATGGCCCAGATCCAGGCCCGCCTGCTCTCCTACGTGGACGTCATCTGGATCATGGTGGTGCTCACCTCCATGCTGATCCCCGTGCCATTCCTGATGAACCGGCCAAAGAAAGCCGGGCCGGCGCCAATGGCTCACTGAGGTAGAGTGCAGTCGAAGCGCACTGTTTCCTACTCTTCAAATGGAGTCAATTCGCCGCCTTGGACGCCACATGGCCAGCCAACCGGGTCAACATCTCAAATGCGGCAGTCACTCTTGCGTCAATCGGATAGCTCTTGTTGGCCAGCATCACAACACCCATTTTCTTTGCTGGAATAAAGGCAACATACGCTCCAAAACCATTCGTTGAGCCGGTCTTGTCGATGAGCACATTCGTTTGCGGCGGCAGCGGCTCGGTTAACCTGGTCGCCGGTTGATCTTCAAAAATCATAGAAGACGAGTTACCGCTGAGGAGCCGTTTCAGCTCGATTGGATAGGGGTATTGCTCCCAGATCAGGTCCTGCGTGAGTTCGCCGGATGTGAAGTAACCCGTGTGCGTTGCAACAATCGCGCGCCGTAACTTCTCGTTCAACTTGTCCGCGTCGATGTTGGCGGCAATAAATCGGATCATGTCCGCCGAGGTAGATTTCACGCCATAGGCCTCGGAATCCAGCACCCCGGGGCTCACGCGGATTGGCTCTTCGTTCTTCGTGTAGCCTTGCGCGTAGCGCTTCATTTCATCCGCCGGCACCTTGATATAGCTCCGCCTCATTCCCAGCTCGGCGAATAGCTTCTTCTCCATCGCGTCTTCGAAGCTCTCGTGCATGCTCTGCGCAGTGATCAGGCCAAGCATGCCGATACTTACATTCGAGTAAGTCCGGTCCGTGCCGGCTGCATAAGCAGGCTTCCAGCGTCCAAGGTAGTCCATGAGTTGATCCGTGTTCTTGATCTCGTCCGGAACCTGCAGCGGCAAGCCTCCCGCGGTGTGCGTCGCCAGGTTGATCAGGCTGACATGATCGAAGCTGCTGCCGCGAAGCGATGGCAAGTATTTGCTCGCGCTGTCAGTTAGAGACAGGTCGCCCTCGATCTGGGCGTAAGACGCCAATGTTGCAGTAAATGTCTTGCTGATTGACCCGATTTCAAACAGCGTGTCACTTGTAACCGGCTGCTGTGTCTCTCTTGAAGCAACGCCATAGTTGAAGAAGTAACTCTGTCCATCGATTGTTATCGCAACAGCCATTCCCGGGATCTTCTGTTCCCGCATGAGCGGCAGAATTACCGCGTCGACCGCATCTTTTGCCTCCGCTTGGCCGGCCCTGCCCACGCCAAAACTGTTCGTTGTGCAAGAGCAGCCAAGAACCAGGGACAGCGCGAGTAGCCTCAAGGCATATCTGCGCATGAACTTAGACCGCCGCCAGCGCCTGATCCAGGTCCGCAATCAGGTCTTCCTTGTCCTCAATCCCCACGGAAAGCCGCACCAGCCCCTGCGTAATCCCCAGCCGATCGCGGTCTTCCTCGCTCAACGCAAAATGCGTCGTCGTGGCCGAGTGCGAAGCGAGAGATTCCACGCCGCCCAGCGACTCCGCGCTCAGGAACAGCTTGAGCGCTCCCAGGAACCGCCCCGCCGCCTCGCGCGTGCCCAGGTCAAAGCTCATCATCGACCCGAAGCCCCTCTGCTGCTTCACCGCCAATTCGTGTTGCGGATGGCTCTTCAATCCGGGGTACGCGAACCGGGTCAACTTAGGCTGCGTCGACAGAAACTCCGCCACCGCGCGCCCGTTCTCCTCGTGCTGCTTCATCCGCAACGGCAGCGTCTTGATCCCGCGCAACACCAGGAAGCACTCAAACGGAGACAGGATGCCGCCGGCCGCCTTCTGCACCAGCAGAAAACGCTCCTTGTGCTCCGGCTTCGACCCGATCAGCGCCCCACCCAGCCCATCCGAATGCCCATTCAAGAACTTAGTCGTCGAATGCATCACGATATCAGCGCCCAGCGCAAGCGGGCTCTGCAAATACGGCGACATGAACGTGTTGTCCACGCTCACCTCGACGCCGCGCGCATGCGCAATCTCGCTCACCGCCGCAATGTCTGTGAGCGACATCAGCGGATTGGTCGGCGTCTCCACGTGAATGAGTTTCGTATTTGGCCTGATCGCCTTGGCTACCGCATCCAGGTCGCCCGTATCCACGTACTCGATCTCGATAGCGTAATACTGGATGACCTCGTTGAAGAGCCTTTGCGTGCCGCCATACACATTATGTGAAACGATGACGTGGTCGCCCGCGTGCAGCGTGGCCACCAATCCATAGATCGCCGCCATGCCGCTTGCAAACGCGTGCCCGCTGGTCCCGCCTTCGAGCGCTGCCAGAGCCTGTTCAAGCCGGTCGCGCGTGGGGTTTCCGGCACGCGAGTAGTCCCAGCCGCGGTCGGATCCAATGCCCGTCAGCTCAAATGTTGATGAAAGGTAAACCGGCACATTCACCGCGCCAGTAAGAGGGTCAGGATGCTGCCCCGCATGCACAGCAAGGGTCGAGTATTTGTAGTCAGACATATTTTTCTTTTAGCTTCAAGCTCCTGGGTTATAGCTTATCGTGCCGGGGCCGCGAACCGATAAATGCCGTCAGAGTCCCGACATCGCTCATCCACCTCAAAGCATTTGTCATCCTGAGCGACCGAAGCGCAGCGGAGGGAGTCGAAGGACCTGCGGTTGCTCTTGCCTTTGCCTTCTTTATAAGAATCTTGCATTCTTGAGCAACCACAGTGTCGCGAAGGGAGTCAATGGCGTCGATTCACATCAAGTTGCAACTTGCATTTGGATGTGAAGCTCTGATCGCGCCAAGCGGGTCACTTTGACAACGATCTGCATTGGGTCGAAGCCGTCCAGGCTCAAATGCAGGTAGTACGCCTTTGCCTTCTTCGCTCGTGGAAACGAGAAATGCCCATTCGCATTTGTCTTCTTCGATGCGATGACATGCTTTGGATCTCGATCACAGCCCCAGAGCATTGTTATCGGCGTAGGCTTTTCTGCGGGATCGTTCATCGGGCGCGGCGAAAACGACGCATCGCATTCTTCAACCACTACACCTGGGATGGGACTCCCGGACGCATCAACAACAAAGCCCGCCAGGTTGGGCGCATCGAATGGTTGCTCGATGGTAATAAGTTCAAGTTGTGCGGGCGCAGGCCGTGCAAACGCGAGAATCGCAAATCCGGTGCAAACCGCTGCGCATGGCCGCCTCATGCCCCTACACCCCGCCCTCAAAAATCTTCTTCGACAAATACCGCTCCGCCGAGTCGGGAATAATCACCGCAATCCGCTTGCCTGCACCCAGTTCCTTAGCCAGTTCCACTGCCGCAAACACCGCCGCCCCCGAGCTCGATCCGCCCACCAGGCCCTCTTCGGCGGCCAGACGCTTCACCATCGCGAACGCGTCCCTGTCGGTCACAGCCACCACCCGATCGCAAACATCGCGATGAAAAGTCTCCGGCACAAATGCCACTCCGATGCCCTCAACCTTATGTTTCCCCGGCGCGCCGCCCTGCAGGATCGACCCCTCCGTCTCGACAGCCAGGGTCACCACGGCTGGGTTCTGCTCTTTCAGGAAGCGCGCCACGCCGCTGAACGTCCCGCCCGACCCAACGCCGGCCACAAAGCCGTCCACCTGGCCTTCCATCTGCTCCCATATCTCGACCGCCGTAGTGTCGTGGTGGTACTTGGGGTTCGCCTGGTTCTGAAACTGCAGCGCCGTAAACGACCCCGGAATCTCCTTGCCGGCAGCGAGCGCGCGCCGGATGGCCCCCGCCATACCCTCGTCCTCAGGCGTGCGGATCACCTCCGCGCCAAAACCGCGCATCAGGATGCACTTCTCCTCTGCGAACCCCTCGGGCACAAACAGCTTGACCGTGTAACCACGATTGACACCGATCAGCGCCAGCCCTACGCCGGTATTCCCTGCCGTTGCCTCAATAATCGTCGACCCCGCATGCAGCAGCCCCCGCGCCTCGGCATCCAGGATCATGCCCAGCGCCGCGCGGTCCTTGATGCTGCCGCCGGGATTCAGGAATTCGAGCTTGGCAAACACCGCCGCGGCCGGCTCGGGCGCCAGGCGCTTGAGTTGCAACATCGGCGTGTGGCCAACCAGTTGAGTGATATCGGCGCCAATGCGCAGGGCGGGAGAAATGGATTGAGCAACGGACATAGCAGGTTCAGTCTATCGCGCAGAAGCAGCGGACCGCGTGTCCGGTTAAGCGATTGGCGTAAATTGTAAAATGAACTTCATTTTTCCCGGCATCTTGGATTCAAATAACTCTTTTATTTACAACGATTAAGGCTGGGGTGAGTTTATTTCTGCGCGGTGGTTCCCGGCTTTTTTGCCTGCCGCACCACCGGGAAGTACCCGGTTCGAGTGCGCACGTTCAGCTTGCCCATCCCCTTGGCCTCGGCCTTCACCTCCACCCGCCGAAATCCCGGCTCCGTGGTCGGTTTGGTGGAGTGGTAGCCCAGCGTGTACTGGTTGCGGATGTCGCGCGCCACTTCCGCCGCAATCTGGTCGATACTCTCAATCGACTTGGGGAAGAACGCCATCCCGCCCGTTTCTTCCGACAGCATCTCCAGAGCCCGCCGAGCGTGCCGCACTTCGGCCCGGCTCATCTCGTCGCCAAAGAGCAAACCGATGGAATAGATCACCGGCCCCGACAACTGCTGCACGCGGCGAATGGTCTGTTCCAGATTCAAGGTCGAGGCGTTGTCTTCGCCGTCGGTAATGAGGATGAGCACCTGCTTGGGCCGCTTGGCGTCCGCCGCCAGCTTGTCCGCCGAGGCCACCACGGCATCGTAGAGCGCCGTTCCGCCGCGCGACTCGATATGGCCCAGCCCGTCCCGCAACTTGTTCACGTCGGAGGTGAAATCCTGGTCGATAAAGGCTTCGTCAGAGAAGTTCACCACAAACGCCTCATCCTGCGGATTTGAGGCCTCAACCAGGTCAAGCGCGCTCTTGTTCACCGATGGCCGTTTACGCGACATGGACCCCGAGTTGTCGACAACAATGGCGATCGAAACCGGAAGGTCAGTATGCTGAAAGCTGATCAGCGTCTGCTTGACGCCGTCTTCAGTAACCGTGAAATCTTCTTTCTTGAGGTCGGGAACCATCCGGTTGCCGTCGAGCACCGTGCAGTTCAGCACCACCTCTTCGACATCCTGGCGCAGAACAAATCCTCCACCCTCCTTTTGCAAAGGCCCATTCGCGCCTGCCGGGGGCTCGACATCCGGCGAACGCACCGGGTCGCGGTCCACGGTGAGCGAAGGCACCTGCTGTGCCGGTTGTGTTTGGGAGGTCGGCTTGGACTGCTGAGTGGCCGGAGTTTGCTGAATCGGCGACGTCAGCATGGCAAGGTCGTTCGCTGCGCCATCCGTCTGGCCGGCTCCGCTAACGCCGCGAACCCCGCTGTTCTGCGGAGTTTGTTGCGCCGGCAGCCAAAGCGCACCTGCGGACAGAAGAATCCCGAAAACCAGATTATTGCAATGGCGCATAGTAGCCGGTACGAGCATGAACGGTCAGTGGAGGCAATCCCGGTGGAGGATTTACCTTCACTTTCACTTTACGCCACTTGCCGTCGCGGGCGAGGTCTTTAGGCCGGTACCCGATCATGTACTGGTTCCGCAATTCGGTTGAAATCTTCTCGGCAATATCACCCATCTCCGCAATGTCGTCCACGCGGAAGAGCCGGCCGCCCGTCTCCTCGCTCAACTCGTCCAGCAGCGCTGGCCCGGTGCGCTCTTCAGGCGTGGCCGCGTAGGGGTCGAAGATGCCGATGGAATAGATCTCCACATCGGCTTCGCGGACCTGGGAGCGCACCTCGCCTTCGGTGTACCGGGAACGGTTATCTCCGCCGTCTGAAACCACCAGCAGCGCCTTGCGCTCATGGCGAGCGTCCCGCATCTTGGCCAGCCCATAGTAGATCGCGTCCAGCAGCGCCGTGCGATGGCCGCTGCGCACCGTCGCCAGACGCGCCTGGATGTCTTCGACCGAATTCGTAAAGTCCTCAATCAGCTCCGGCCTGTCGTTGAATCCGATCACGAAAAACTCATCCTGCGGATTGGCCGTCTTGATGAATTGCAGGATCGACTCGCGCGCCCGCACCAGCTTGGACGTCATGGAGCCGGAAAGGTCGAAGATGATCCCGATGGTCACCGGCGCATCCTCGCTCGCAAAGCTGATGATCTTTTGCGGGCTGCCGTTCTCAGCGACTGAAAAGTCCTCTTGCTCCAGGCCGGTCACCAAGCGGTTCATGGGATCGGTAATCGTCACCGGAACCAGCACCATATCCACGTTCATCCTGATGAATGAGCCGGGATGGATCTTCGCGGAATTTGGCCCCATCTCGGGGGGCTTTTCAGCTCCAGCCGGAGCTCCCGCAGCGGTCGGTGTATTCGTGGCAGCGGGCGGGGTGACGTGAACCTTGTTCAGAGGGTCCTGCTGATCTTGCGCCGATGCCGGCGGCGCCAGCAGGAGCGCCGCGAGTCCGCAGAGGCAAACCCGGGAACAAGCAAAGGCCCAAACCCGCCTGCCCGCCAGTCCCATGAGGGAATCAATGCCGGAAGTTCGCGCGCGGGAAGAAATCATCGTCATGGCACGTCACCACTGAAGATTGAAGGCGATATTAGCACGATTCATGCGTCCCTGGTGTCACTGGAATGTCGATCCGTCGCCGCTTTCTGACCACCCGAGGATTACGGATGCATAACATGCCATTCATTTCCACTGCGATACAATCGAGGCTAAGCGTCCAACGGTCCCAAGCTGGTCATCATGGGATTCCAGAGCGCGAATCCATCCTTTTTCACGGAGAAAGACCTTCCGTATGGCCCGCATTTATCCATTCCGCGCCTGGCGTTACAACCCTTCCACTGTCCGTCTGGATGATGTGGTTACCCAGCCGTACGACAAGATCTCGCCTTCCATGCAGCAGGCTTACTACCAGCGCAGCCCCTACAACCTGGTGCGCATCATCCTCGGCCTGCCTGAACTCTTCGATGCCGAGCGCGGCGAAAGCGTCTATTCCCGCGCTGCGCGCGATTTCAGCGGATGGCGCGAGCAAGGCATCCTGGTGCAGGAAAAAGATCCCTGCATCTTCGCCTACTCGCAGCGTTTCCGGGTTCCCGGAACCAACACTTTCAAGGAGCGGCGCGGGTTCATCGCCCTGGGCAAACTCCACGACTACGCCGACCAGGTCGTCTTTCGCCATGAGCAGACCCTCTCCAAGCCCAAAAGCGACCGGCTCAACCTGCTCAAAGCCACGCATGCCCACTTCGGCCAGATCTTCATGCTCTACTCCGATCCCATCGGCAGCGTGGACAAGATTCTCTACGACGACGCCGGCCCCGCCGAAGCCGAAGTCACCGACGAGTACGGTGTTCTCCACCGCATCTGGCGCATCGCCGACCCGGCCGCTATCAGCCTGGTGATGGCCGCCATGGACGACAAGAAGCTGATCATCGCCGACGGACACCATCGCTACGAAACCGCGCTGGGCTACTCCAAGGACAAGGAGCCCTCCGGACCGCCGCTGACGGAGTACACCATCAACCAACTGCCCCGCCCTGCCTATCCCGAGGCCGCAGTGATGATGACCTTCGTCAACATGGATTCCGACGGGCTGGTGATTCTGCCCACCCATCGCGTCGTCCACAGCCTCGAGGGCCCAAACGGCACCGGATTTGACCCCGTGGCCTTCGCCATGGCGGCCATGGAGTACTTCACCGTGGAAGCGCTCGCTGAAAACGACGCCGCCGGCTACCTCGATCTGCTCGGCCAGCAGAAAGGGACCGCGTTTATCGCCGTCACTGGCGCCGGAGCCCTGCTGCTCAAGTCGCGGCCGGAGATGATCGAAACGGCTCTCTCCCACCTGCCCGAACGCCAGCAGCCTCTCGACCTGAGCGCGCTCCATACCGTCCTGCTCGATCGCCTGCTCGGCCTGAACGAAGAAAAGGTTCGCGAGCAGACCAACCTGCGCTACCTGCGCGATGCCGCCGATGCCGTCGACCAGGTCCGCCGCGGCGAGGCAGACGTCGCGTTCCTTACCAACCCGGTCACGATGGAACAGTTAAGAGAAGTCGCATTCGCGGGCGACGTGATGCCGCAGAAATCGACTGACTTTTTTCCCAAGCTGCTCAGCGGCTTAGCGATTTATGCGCTGGACTAAGTTCGCCATTGCGATCTGCGTGTCGGCTTGCCAGTTCGGCGCCGCGCAAGCCCCGCCCACTCCCGCCCGCTTTGTCGTTGTGATTGACGCGGCCCACGGCGGCGACGACTCCGGCGGCACGCTCAGCACCGGACAACCGGAAAAGGCCTTCAACCTTGCCCTCGGCGTTCGCCTGCGTTCCCTGCTCGGCGCGCGCGGTATTCAGGTCGTCTCCACCCGCGACTCCGATACCGCTGTCGATCCGGACCGCCGCGCCGGAATCGCCAACCACGCCAACGCCCAGGCCTGCATCACCCTCCACGCCACTGACGCCGGATCGGGTGTCCACCTCTTTTCCTCCTCGCTCGCACCCGCCGCACCCACCCATTTCGCCGCCTGGAGAACCGCGCAATCTGCCTACGTCACCCGCAGTCTGGCATTGGCGGGAGTGCTCAATTCCGCGCTGCTTCACGCCGGATTCAACGTCACCCTCGGCCGCACCGATCTGCCCGGCATTGACAGCATGACCTGCCCCGCCGTGGCCGTTGAAGTTGCACCCGAGCGCGGACCCGACCACAAAATCACTTCGGCTCTCGACGATCCCGACTACCAGGCTCGCGTTGCGGAAGCCATCGCCGCCGCATTACTTGAATGGCGTTCGGAGGCAGGCCGCCCGTGAGCTCCCGCTTCCAGACGATCCTTTTCAGCGTGCTCGTGCTCGCGTCGGCCATCATGGGCGTGGCTCTGTGGCGTCAGCTTGAGCGGGCCCACCAGCGACTGCTCGCCGGCCGGGACTCAGCCCCCACACAGGCACCGCAAGTGGCCCCGGCCGAGCAGGCTACCCTGCTGGTTGCCAATGACACCGACGGCTCCATGATCACCGAGGTCCAGTCTTTGCCCCTGCCCAAGGATCCCGGCGCCCGCGCCCGCGTCATCCTCGGCAAGCTGCTCGATCTATACGCCGCATCCGACGGTGCCCACCCCGTTCCCGGCGGAGCACCCTCGGTCGCCCAGGTCTTCCTCATGCCCGCGCCGTCGCTGACTGCAGCAGCTCAAGATCCCGCGTCTGCGCGCGTGGCCCCTAAATTGAATGACAGCGGGCCGGAATTGGCGATCGTCAACCTCACCCCGTCCTTCGCCGCCAACCACCCCTCCGGCCTGGAAACGGAAACTCTGACAGTGCTCTCCCTCTGTGGCACGCTCCACGCCAACTTCCCCCGCATCACCCAGGTTCGCTTTCTCGTGGACGGCCAGGTCCGCGCCACCCTCGCCGGCCACGCCGATTTGAGCCACACCCACCTTGCCGTCGATCCCGCGGCCGCCCAGGAAGCCCACCCGTGACCGCTTCCCCATCCAGCCCCACCATCGGCGTCTTCGATTCCGGATTTGGCGGTCTCACCGTCCTGCGCGCCCTCATCCACCGTCTTCCGCACGCGCGCTTCGCTTTTCTCGGCGACACGGCTCGCTTGCCCTACGGCTCCAAGTCGCGCCGCACTATCGCGCGCTATGCGGCGGAAAGCGCACAGTTCCTGGTTCGCGAACAGGGTGCTGAATTCCTGGTGATCGCGTGCAACACGGCCAGCGCCCTAGCTCTCGACGCCATCCAGGATGCAGTCACCGTCCCTGTTTTGGGAGTCATCCACCCCGGCGCGACCGCTGCACGCGCCGCCTCCATCACCGGCGACGTGCTGGTCATCGCCACCGACGCGACCGTCCAAAGCCACGCCTACGCCGCCGCATGCCAGGCTCTTGACCTCCGCGCCCTTGAGAAAGCCTGCCCGTTGCTCGTGCCACTGGTCGAAGAAGGCTGGACCAGGCCCGACACGCCCACGGGTGCAATCACCACCCAGGTATTTCGCACTTATCTTGTCGAACTGCTCGCTGAATCCGCCGCCACAGGCCTCAATCCCGACACGCTGGTCCTCGGCTGCACACACTACCCGCTGCTGCGTCCGCTGATTGAAGCCGCCGTTCCCGCCGGGATCAAAGTCATCGACTCCGCCGAAGCCGCCGCGGAAGCCGCCGCAAAGCTTTTCCGCGCCAATGCTGCCCAGGCCGCTGCTCCGACCCAGGTCAGTTGCTTTGCCACCGACTCAACCGAAAAATTCGAACGGCTCGCCTCTCGCTTCCTGGGTCGGCCAACGGGCAAAGTCGAGTTGGTCGACCTCGGCGGCTGAATCACAGCAAGGACGCCGCAGAACCTAATACGGCTGTTAATCTGTTCCGGAACAAGAAGGGGCATCCCGTTGAAGAAGCAAGCCTGCATGTTTCTGCTTGGAATTCTGGCTGTGAGCTCCGCATACGCGCGTCAGATACCGGCCCCGGCGAACGCGCAACAGACCGCTCCTGCGGCATCACCCATCGATCCCAAGGCACATGACGCAGCCGTTAAGCTGGTCGACGCCATCGGGCTTAAGGAGAAGATGAAGGGCAATCTGGACAAGATACTGGCCGACGGCGTCGACGCCATGAAGAAGCAGTTCCCGCAAATTAATCCCGCCTTCTGCGAGGAGTGGACGAAGCGCATGAGATCGCGGATCAACTTCGACGATTACGCCGCAATTGCCGTCAGCGTCTACGAAAATCATTTCACCGCCGCGGAACTGGACGAAATGACGCAGGCTCAACTTGCCGCAAATGGACTGAAAACGCCGGTTTACTCTGAGCCGCTCAAGGAAAAGCTCCAGCAGGTCATGAGCCTGGTTGTCAGTGAAATGATGGGCGGATTCACCCAGCTAGGCTCAAAGGTCGGTGCCGAAGTGGGCGGCGAGATAGGCCTGGAACACCCGGAATGGGTCCCGGATATGGGCTCAAAAACCGGGACCGCACCGAAATGAAGTCAACTCGAGCCTGCAATGGCGGCCGGGAATCCATTCTTCTTCTCGATTAGTCAAGCCCCGCCTTCCCCATCTCGAACGCATCCAGTTTATTTTCAATACCTTCCAACAACTCCGCTTTGCAGATTATTTCCCTCAATCCGCTATCCTTTTTCTATGAGCTGTGTGTTTTATAGCCTCCCATCAGCGCCCGTCCTTCTTGGCGCGATCTTCCGTCATGAGTCTGGGTGGCAACCAAGCCCTGCGGCACTGCAAGTACTTTGTTTTCTGATTTCTGCAAGCAACTCCTTTGGAATCAAATATTCACAGCCGCAGTCCCGGTAAACTGATGAAAATATGCGGCTTATTCACAGGCAATAGGGGGGCAGGGATACTTGATAGGGTGCGGACCGGCCTCTTTGGACCATGGAAAGCATGGAGCACAACCAATCCCGTGCGAGCCACCCGCGAGCGTCCGCCGCACCTCAAGGTGCGTGGCCCCATGCGGCTGATATCCTAGAATTCGCTCGGTCCCACTCCTGTGCGGGCCATGGAGGAAGAAAGCAAGCATGATTGATTTGGCAGGTAAGACGGCCGTAGTCTTCGGGCTGGCCAACAAGCGTTCCATCGCCTGGGGAGTCGCCCAAAAGCTGCACGCAGCCGGCGCAACCCTGGCCATCTGCTACCAGAATGAACGCATGAAGGCCGAGGCCCAGGACCTGATCAACGACCTCCCCGGCGCCAGCGGCTTCCAGTGCGACGTCTCCAATGATGCCGAAATCGATACGCTTTTCGCGGCACTTAAAGAGAAGTACGGCAAGATCGACACCCTCGTCCACGCCGTCGCCTTCGCCCCCGCCAACGAGTTGCGCGGCGAATTCATCAACACCAGCCGCGATGGGTTCCGCGTGGCCATGGACGTGAGCGTCTACTCCCTCATCGCCGTCAGCCGCGCTGCGGTTCCGCTGATGACCGAGGGCGGCAGCATCATGACCATGAGCTACTACGCCGCTGAAAAGGTCGTCCCCAACTACAACGTCATGGCCATCGCCAAGGCCGGCCTTGAGTGCACTGTCCGCTACCTGGCCTGGAACCTCGGGCCCAAAAACATCCGCGTCAACGCCATCTCCGCCGGTCCCATCAAGACCCTCGCCGCCCGCGGCGTCGGCGACCTGACGGAGATGATGCGCTCCCATGCCGAGCGCGCCCCTCTCCACCGCAACGTAGACCAGCTCGAAGTCGGCGGCGCAGCCTTATTCCTGGCCAGCGACCTCGCCGGCGCCATCACCGGCGAAACCCTCTACGTCGACTGCGGCTACAACGTGATGGGTTTCTAGTCCCTGGTTCACTCTGATTTCAATACAAAGGCCGGATGGAGGGTACCCTCCATCCGGCCTTTAACCCTCTACCTTGTCCAACAAACAAGGTTGCACCGCTGGTGGTCATGGCACTTGCGTATCGCCCGTCGCATCAAACGTTGCGCCTGCCGGAACCAACGTCATCGTGACAGTCTTTCCATCCTGCGTGCCCGTATAGATGGTGATTCGGCTTGAATCAATTCCCTTCTCGCTCACCAGGTAGGTCTTCGTGTTCACTGCGCGCTGCGCAGCCAACTTGCTTGCTCCCTTTTCGCCGGCGGCGGCACTTCCAATCAGAACCAGCTTGGCATCCGCGCTGTTTTGCAAACTCAGCGCAACCTGGTCCAGGCAGGCTTTTCCTTCGTTGTCCGCGCGAGCCGGACGGCGTGCGTCTCGTGCAAAACTCACTGAGCACAATTCACTGACCGTCGGGACGGGCGCCTGCGGAACAATCACTGTCACTGTAGTGTTGCCCGAAGCAGTTTGCCCCTTGTCATCGACAACGTTGCAGGTTACACCGATAACTCCTGCAGCCGCACCGCTGGTAGCTTGGGAGAATCTGCACAAGTCTCCGATCCACAGTCAGCTTGAACAAAATCACAGTATGAAGCGGAAGGCGCATTTTCAGTGGACGTTGGCGGCTTACGCGAGTTATGAGAAGTATGGCAGTAAGAACAAGCGGGAGCAGTTTCTGGACGAGATGAACACGGTTGTTCCCTGGACGCGTTTGCTGGCACTGGTTGAGCCGCATTACCCAAAGGCTGGCAAGGGTCGTCGTCCGGTTGGTCTTGAAGTGATGTTGCGTGCTTACTTCGTCCAGCATTGGTTCGACCTGTCTGACCCTGGCCTTGAGGACGCGCTGTATGATTCGCCCGCGTTGCGGCACTTTGTGGGGGTTGACCTGGGCATGTCTGCAGCGCCGGACGAGACAACGATCCTGCGCTTCCGCCACCTGTTGGAAGAACATGATCTGGGCGGTGAGATGCCGGGTGAAGTTAACCGCCATTTGGCTGACAAGAGCATCCGCATTACCCCCGGCACGATCGTCGACGCGACCATCATCCACGCGCCCAGTTCGACCAAGAATTCGAGGGGGCACGCGACCCGGAGATGCACCAGACCAAGAAGAGAAACCAGTGGTATTTCGGTCTGAAGGCGCACATCGGCGTGGACAGCAAGGAAGGTGTGGTGCACTCGGTGTGTACCTCTGCGGCCAGAGTGGCCGACTGCCATATGATGGCTGACTTGTTACACGGCGAGGAGCGCAAGGTGTGGGGCGATGCAGGCTATCAAGGGCAGGGCGACACGATCCGCGAGGCCGCACCGCACGCGCAGGACATGACCGGCCGCCGCACCAAGTTCAAGAACTATGTGGACGAAGAAGCCAAGCGCAAGAACCCAACCAAGTCGCGCGTCCGAGCCAAGGTGGAGCATCCGTTCCGAATCTTGAAGCGCATCTTCGGCTTCGACAAGGTGAGACACCGGGGCATCCGGAAGAACCACAACCGGCTATGCGCTTGCTTCGCGCTGGTGAACCTCTACCAGCACCACCAACGGCTGGCCCCTCTGGGGGCGTAGTGTGTCTGGAGGCCGGAAAAACGGCCTCCAGACACAACAACAATAACTTGACAATCAATGCATTTTGAGCAAATCCCGCTCCTAACGCGAGAAGAAATCACTGAGATGCTTTGACACTACGAGATCAGTGACCTGTGCAGGGGTTCCTTAGCAAAGGTAGCAGCGGGAAGTTACCAGGTCTGTCCGAAAGTGCTCATCCTTTAAATAGGTATGCAAATGAAACAACTTTGTAATCATGATCAATATTGGTCATCTATTTTGATTGACGAACAGCGCGTAAGACTATCATCGTTTCCGCAAATAGGCAGCTATCAAGATGCCGCAACTGCAACTGCTGCAGGTACCTGTCCTATAATCTGCCTTTAAGACTCCGAGCCGTAACGAGGTCAATGCGTGGGCATTCTCTGGTCTGACACTCGACATGCGCTGCAGATGTTTCTCAAGAATCCCGGCTTCACCGTTGCTGCCGTTGCCGCGCTCGCGCTGGGCATCGGCGCCAACACTGCCATCTTCACGGTAGTCAATGCTGTCCTGCTCAAGCCGCTCACCTATCCTGACGCAGACCGCATCGTCGAGTTCCTTTACCCCTCAACGCTCGCCAACGATTTCTTCACTTGCATTCCCGAGTTTCACCTCTATCAGCGCCAGACCAGCGTCTTTGACGAAGTAGCCGCTTACGACATGGCCGGTCCCGGCTTCAATCTCACCGGCGGCCGTCCGGAACAGATCCACGGCATTCATGTCACCGAGGGATACTTCCGCCTCTTCGGCGCTCCCGTCATGCTCGGCCGCACCTTCACCCCACAGGAAGACACGCCCCACGGCGGCAAAGCAGTGGTGCTGAGCTACGGCCTGTGGCAACGCAAATTTGCGGGCAATCCCAACATCGTCGGCCAGTCACTATCGTTGGGCAATGAGGACTTCACAATCGTCGGCGTGCTCGGCAAGGATTTTCTCTCCGATCCCGAAGCAGACATCTGGCTCCCTTTTCAATTTGAGCCCGCAAGCACTGACATGAACCATTACTTCCAGGTTTCCGCACGGCTCAAGCCCGGCATCACGCTCGCGCAGGCCAATGCTCAGATGAAACTCGCTTCTGCTGAATACCAGCGCGAATTTCCAAATCCGATTCCCCGGCCACAGTTCGGCGTTGTGCCGTTGCGCGACTCCATCGTTGGCGACGCACGCAAATCCCTTCTCATCATGCTCGGCGCAGTGAGCCTCGTCCTGCTCATCGCCTGCGCCAACGTTGCCAACCTCTTGCTGCTCCGCGCCGCCGGCCGCAAGCGCGAATTCGCCATACGCTCTGCGCTCGGAGCCAGCCGCGCACGCATTCTGCAGCAACTTCTTACCGAGAGCGTACTGCTCTCCGTAGCCGGCGGAATTCTTGGCCTCGCACTCGGCTATGCCGGAATGCGCGCACTGTTGGCCATCAGCCCCGCCGGCCTGCCGCGCATAGGCGACGACGGCTCCGCGGCTTCAATCGACTGGCGCGTGCTCATTTTCACGCTCACTGTTTCATTGCTCACCGGAATCCTCTTCGGACTCTTTCCTGCGTTCAGCGCCTCGCGCACCGACCTCAATTCAACGCTCAAAGAGAGCAGCAACCGATCCAACACAGGCTTCCGCCAGGGCAAAGCGCGCTCGCTGCTCGTGATCAGCGAAGTATCCCTTGCCTTGGTGCTGCTGATCGGCTCGGCGCTACTTATTCGCACGTTTGTCGCGTTGCACGCGGTGGGGCCGGGCTTTGATTCGCACCACGTCCTCACCATGGAAATGTCGCTCACCGGCGAGCGATACCGGAAGACCACCGGCGTGGCCCAACTCTCGCGCGACGGCCGCGACCGCCTCAACGCCATCCCCGGTGTGGAGGTTTCGGCCGCCGCTTATTGGCTGCCCATCCAGGTCGACGATGGCCTGCCCTTTCAAATCGTCGGCCGGCCAACGGATAAGGGCAGCTACGGCAGCAAGTGGATGAGCATCTCTCCCGGCTACATGAGCGTCTTCAAGATTCCCGTTCTGCGTGGGCGCGATTTCAATGAGAACGACACGGCAACCGCCCCCGGAGTGGCGCTCATCAACCAGGCCATGGCAGCGAAGCTCTGGCCTAATCAGGACCCTGTCGGCCAACATGTCGTCATCGGCAAAGACATGGGGCCGGATTTTGTCAACGAGCCGGTCCGCGAGATTGTCGGCGTCGTGGCAGACACGCACAACGCAGGCCTCGGCCGCCCCGGCCAACCCCTCATGATCGTTCCCATCGCCCAGGTCACCGATGGCTACACCGTGTCCTACACCGATGTGCAGCCGCTCCTCTGGGTGGTGCGCACCCACGGCGATCCAGCCCCCATCGCCGGCGTCGTCGCCGAACAACTCCGCATCGCCAGTCACGGCTTCCCGGTCGCGCACGTCCGCACCATGGACGAGGTGATGGGCCGTTCCACCTCGCGCGAGAGCTTCAACATGACGCTGCTCAGCATCTTCGGCGCGGTCGCGCTGGTTCTCGCGGCAATCGGCATCTACGGTCTCATGGCCTACTCCGTCGAGCAGCGCACCCAGGAGATGGGCATCCGTATGGCCCTGGGCGCGGACCGATCCGTCATCCGCAAACTCGTCGTCTGGCAGGGAACGCAACTCACACTGGCCGGAGTAGCTGTCGGCATCGCCGCCGCATTCGGCCTCACCCGGCTTCTTGCCAGCTTCCTCTTCGGCGTCCGCCCTTGGGACCCGGCGGTGTTCGTCGCCGTGCCTGTGGTGCTTTCCGCTGTTGCACTGCTGGCCGTGTGGCTGCCCGCCGCCCGCGCCTCAAAACTCGACCCCATTCAGGCCCTCCGCGCAGAGTAACGAGCCAGCGCGGTCATTATGGGTTATTCTGCGCGCAATGCCTGCATGGGATTGATTCTGGTGGCGCGCCTGGCGGGAAACCACGCGGCGGCGATGGTCATGACCGCGACTGCCACGATAGCTATCGTGATGGCCACCGGGTCAAGCGGACTCAGCTCGTAAAGCAGGCTCTTGAGAATGCGCGTGGAACTCAGGGAAATCGGAATCCCGATGGCAAGTCCGATAGCCAATAAAAGAAGGCTCTCGCGCAGGACCAGCCACAGCAGTGTGCTGGATTGCGCGCCCAATGCAAGGCGGATGCCCAACTCGCTGGTCCGCCGGGCCACGGAGTACGACAGCAGGCCGTAGATGCCAATGCAGGCAAGGAACACAGCGACGATTCCGAAAAAGCTCGTTAGCCGGGCAATCAGCGATTGAGTGGCGATGGACTCATCCACCTGCTCGTCGAGGCTGCTGACGCCGTCAACGAGAATGTTGGGGTTGATTTCAGCAATGGAACTGCGCACCCGGGAGATGATCTCTCGCCGGTCCGCACCCGGGGCGTAACGCGCGGCGAAGATGCCGTAAAATCCCACGTTCTGCGTGCAGGGGAAATAGGCCCCGAATTCAGAACTTTCGCTAAGCGAGTTGTATTTGGCGTCTTTGACTACGCCGATGACTTCAACTTCACCCGGATGGTCGGGTGTTTCCCCGATGCCAAAGCGGTGTCCAACCGCCGAGCCATTGGGGAAGAAGCGGCGAGCCATGCTTTCATTGATGACTGCGACTTTCTGTGAGTTCTGGGTATCCTGCGCATTGAATGTACGCCCTGCGACGAGAGGAATGCCCATGGTGGAGAAAAATCCATTGCCGACATTGTTGAAGTACACTTCCTTGCCGTTCTCCGGGGTGCGCGGGATGCCCTGGAAGAGAACAAGGTCACTCCAGGCACCCGTATAAAAAGTGAAGAAAGCAAAGCTGTCCGATTGGACGCCGGGAACGGTCTGGACGCGGGACTCAATCTGCTCCTGAAGACGAACCGACCGTATCTCGTCAGGCGTTCCGTGCGGGAGATTGGCGGTGCTGGAATCCAGATAGAAGATGAGAACGTTGTGCTTGTCGAAGCCGGTGTCGATGCTGGTGAGATGGATGAGGCTGCGCACAAAGAGTCCCGCAACCACGAGAAGCAGGACGGAAAGCGCGATCTGGCCGACGATAAGCGAGCGCGCCAGCATGCCTCGCGCGGATACTGACGAGCCGCCGCGCCCGTCCTTGAGAGCTGGGGCAAATTCAATGCCCGTGGCGCGAAGAGCCGGCAGGCAGCCGAAGAGAAGTGCAGTTAGAACCGTGAGTCCGAGCGTGAAGGCAAGCACGGGCAGGTCGGGAGTGAGATTCAGCGGGACCTGGTTAATGCCGGGCGTAGCCATTTGAAGCAACAGAACGCTGGCTTTCCACGCCAGCGCGATGCCGGCCGCAGCTCCGGTGACGGCGAGCAGAACCGACTCAATGAGTAGTTGAAAGACGATGCGGCCGCGCGATGCGCCGAGAGCCATGCGCATGGCGATTTCGCGGGCGCGTCCGACTCCGCGGGCAAGCAGCATGTTGGCGATATTCGCGCAGGCGATCAGAAGCACCAGCGCGACAATGGTCATGAGGATCTTGAGCGGCAGCGAGAACGCAATGCGCAATGAGGAGATCCCGCGGCTGGCCGAGGTGAGTTCAACGCGCGAGTGCGCGATATCGTCGAGATGCTTCTGCGATGGATTGGGGCCCAGGTAACCGCGCATGATCTGCCTGAAAAGAAGGTCGGTTTCGGCGCTGGCCTGGGCTGGTTTCACACCTGGCTTCAGCCGGCCAATCACGTGCAGAGATTGAAAGAATCTGCTATCGGTATTGGGCAGTCCGGGAGAAATCTCTTTCTGCATGGAGAGCGGAATCCAAAGATCGGTGGATTGGCCGACAGTGACTCCGGTAAAGCCCGGCCGCGCTACGCCCACCAGCGTGTAATCGTGCGACTGAATACGGATGATCTTGCCGAGCGCCGACGGATCACCGTTGAATT